>ENA-UOOE01000402-UOOE01000402.1-fermentation-metagenome-genome-assembly--contig:-NODE-402-length-42927-cov-4.303578_pt1 | contig 42927 bp, 38 predicted proteins | sample MGYA00245776_ERZ724021 | MGnify/ENA primary metagenome ERZ724021 (study PRJEB28704, sample SAMN03018321) | fermentation metagenome | biome: anthropogenic terrestrial biome; feature: soil; material... | reverse complement strand
GGGATGATTATACTACTTTGAAGTCATGCAGCAACACTTTGGTTTATCCTTCTCATATTTAATTACAACGTTAACTTTTGTTAACGTAATTTTAAATTCTATTGTAGGGGTTTCATTCTTGACATAAAGTTGCTTAAGCAATCAACTTAATTTTGGCATCTAAGAAGAAAGGCTTTTTGAAGAAGAAGATTAACTGATTTTTGCCCCTAGAAACAAATATTCAGTTTCGTAAATTGTCTTCCCCATTTCATTTTTGGTAGTGCTTACATGCATTTTCATTAGATAAACAAACCACTTTGTAAAGCTAAGGTTTAGGTACTTCTTTTACTTCACTTGCGGGTATTGGAAGGAGGATATCAATGCAGTAAAGATGATCAGACGTATTGATAAAGAAGTCTCCATCGTAGCTTTCAACTAGTTTCTTCATCGATAAAGTTCCATAGCCGTGGAAATTAGTGTCTTTCTTAGTCGTGACTGGTAATCCGCCTTCAAATTTAATCATTCCATCAAAGTAGTTTTCAATATGGATGGAGACCATTTCTTTAATAGCTTTGATATGCAAACGAATGAACCTTTTATCAACATCTTCTTTGACTAAGTATTCAATAGCATTATCAATAGCATTACCAAATAAAGAATAGATGCTCGAAGCAGACATAAAGCTAATGTTCTCACCATCAGCAATATAGGTAAGAGAAATATTATTCTTGCTGCAAAGAAGGCTCTTTTCGGTTAAGACAACATCTAAAGCATCATTGCCAGTCTTAATAATCGAGCCATAGACCATGACCGAGTTCTCAATGTCTTTAAGAGCATCATTATCAAGTTTTCCACCATTTCGAATAGCAGCAATCTGATGCTTCAAGTCATGGCATTTAATATTAATAATATCAATGCTTTCCTTAGCCAATTCATAATGGGCTTTATCTTCTTTCCAAAGCTGTTCAACAATACTTAATTCCTTTTCAGTTTCCTTGGCTTCCTTAAGCTTAAACTGAAGCGCTAAAACAATTGCGCAGCTTAAAATACCATAAGCAAAGGGAACTAATAACTGAATTTGATCTTCTTTAGCATCACAGGTGTTGATCATGACACTATTGAGGAAAACTGCTAGCAATACCGTTAATGCAGCCACAAAAAGAAGAGAATTGTTAGTAATATAGAAGTCCTGTTCTTTTTTGATTTTGCGCCCTAAAAGAAGATAGGAAGCAATATAAGTTATTAAATAGAAGACTATATAGATATAGAAAGAAAGGAATTTAGCAAAGCCAGTTGCGGCTGCTCCACTTCCATACATGTCTAAGGAAGTACCGCCATCAAATAAGGTAGCAATCATAAAGAATTGATAAACAGAGAAAGCAATGTGTTGTACTGAATAGCCAGCCATACAGCAGAAGACGGTATTAATAAAGGATTCTTCAAAGCAAACTAAGACCGAAATTATTGAGAAAATAAAGATTAGAAGGAACATAGCGGTCTGATAAAGGAATCCATAACTGACAATCGGAATTGCAAAAGTCAAACCAAAAGAGCCAATCAAAGAAAGAATTAACCTAAGAATAAAATGATCTCTTCTTTTTAAATGAACGACAAACAATGACTCAGCTATAAATATTTCCGCTAAGAATTGAAACTTATAGAGAAAAAGCTGAGTAAATTCGTACATAAAAGCTATTGACCGTCTCCGGAAGTAAATTCCATAAAGCTTTGCGCGAAGTCTTTCTTTTGGCTTCTAGATAGATAAATAACCTTTCCGGTATCTAAAGTAACTTGACTCCCATAAATAGCCGAGGTTCTTCTTAAGTTAATTAATTGAGAGGCACTGCCTTTAGCAAAGCCTAATTTAAGGAATCCCTCTTCAATCGAAGAGAGACTTCCCCACTGATAGTAATCAGCTTTATCAGTATGGTAAACAAGCTGATGGTTGTAGACCTCAATAAAGGAAATATCTTTAAGAGGAATCTTGACAATCTTACCTTCGTTATTGATAGTAACTTCTTTTTCTTTTCCGAAACTGCATTTCTTAATAGCACGAGCAAGCATAGTCGAGAAGGAGTAATAAGTAATAGGCTTAGCGACAAAATCAAAGGCGTTGACTGAATAGCCCTTGATAGCATACTTAGCTAGGTTAGTTAAGAAGATTAAGACTACCTGTGTATCTCTTTCGCGCAATTTCTTTGAGACATCAAGACCATTCATCTCAGGCAAGTCAATATCCATAAAGACAATATCGAACTCACCATGGTATTCATCTAAAAAGGTAATCCCATTAGTAAAGAACTTTACATCCAAGCTGATTTTGTTTCCGTCTTGGTATTTAGCAATATATTCTTTAAATAGGGAGGCATCGCTTTTAGAATCTTCAACTACCGCAATGTGAGTCATATTATCTTATTAAGCCCTTTCAGGTCATGAATAATATAACGATTTTTTTAAGTATATTCAATTCTTGGCATCTAAAGTGAATACAAGATGTAATTTACTTCAAAGATTTTTACATATTCTCTTTCACTAAAAAAGGCTACCTATCACTTAAGTAGCCTTATTAAGAGTTCTATTCGAAAGCAAACTGCGAATTATAGAGAGAAGCATAGAAGCCATTTTGCTTCATCAGCTGTTCATGGTTACCAGTCTCAATGATGTTGCCATTATTCATTACTAGGATCATGTCAGCATTCTTAATAGTCGATAGACGGTGAGCAATGACAAAGGAAGTTCTCCCTTTAGTCAATTTATCCATAGCTTCCTGAATCAACTCTTCAGTTCTGGTATCAACGTTGGAAGTAGCTTCATCAAGAATCATAAGAGGAGTTTTTCTAAGCATTGCTCGGGCAATAGTAATTAACTGCTTTTGTCCGCCAGAAATAGAAGAATCATCAGTGATGTAGTAATCTAATCCGCCAGGAAGGGTATCAATGAAATGAGTGATGTTTGCTTCTTTGCAGACTTCCTGAAGTTCTTCCTCAGTGACATTAGGAGTGTTATAGACAATGTTCTCTCTTAAAGTTCCTTCAAACATCCAGGTATCCTGAAGCACCATACCGAAGATATCATGAATCTCAGCTCGCTTCATTTCTTTAGTAGGAACATTATCGATTTTGATGTTTCCTGAATTAATCTCATAGAATCTCATCAGTAAGTTAACCATAGTGGTCTTACCGGCACCAGTAGGTCCAACAATAGCTACCTTCATGCCAGGCTTAATGCTAGCCGAAAAGCCATGAATGATTTCATGATTAGGCTCATAGCCGAAGTGAACATTATCAAAATCAATCTTGCCTTGGATCTTTTCTTTATGGGTTTTAGGATCACTAAAGAGATTCTTATCGGTCTTATCAGGAACCAATTCATCTTCTCCTAAGAATTCGAATACTCTCTTAGAAGCAGCCGATGCCGTCTGCATGGTATTGAGTCCCTGAGCAATTTGACTTAAAGGTGACTGGAAGAGATTAACATAGACTAAGAAGGCAGTAATGGTACCCATAGTGATACCAGCATTGGAATTCATTAAGACTCCACCGACTGTGCAAACGGCAGCATAGGCAACATAAGAAATGAAAGCCATCAAAGGCTGCATGAATCCACCGCAGAACTGTGCCTTAATCATCGTATGCTGTAAATCAGTATTGTCCTTCTCAAAGCTTTCATTAACTCTATTTGAGGCATTGAAGCACTTGATGACTAACTGACCGCTATAGTTTTCCTCAACTACACCATTGACCTTGCCAATAAGCTCTTGTCTCTTGGTAAACTGAGGCATAGCAATTTTTAGAATTAGAAGAAGGAATAGGCCCATCAAAGGTAAAGAAACCATAGCTGTTAAAGCCATCTGCCAAGAAGTAATGAACATAGCAATAAGAACACCAATAAGCATGAAAACCGATTGAATCAGCATACCCATAGACTGTTGCAAAGAAGTAGCAATCTGATCAACATCGTTAGTCAATCTTGAAAGAGTGTCGCCCGTGGCATGGGTATCAAAATACTTAAGCGGTATCTTGTTGATTTTCTTAGTGATGGCTGACCGCAAGTCACGTGAATACTTTTGAGTGGAAGTAGTAATAATGAAGTTTGCAAAATAAGAAAGAATAGCACTTAAACCATAGAAGATGATTAAAAGAATACCTAAATTCTTGATCTTATCTAAATCAATAGTCTTAGCTACAGCATTATTGGCGATTTCATCAGTCAGTTCTTTTAAATATGTTGGAGCAATAATTGTAAAGACGACTGAGGCAATTAGAAGGATAGTAGAGATAATGAAAGAAGGCCAGTAATTTTTAGAAGAAGATAGCATCTTGCCGATGCTTCTTCTAGTGTCACCGGTCTGATGACCCTTAACTACACCTGTATTTGGTCCTCTCATAAGCCTAATTCCTCCTTAGAAAGCTGAGATAAAGCAATATCTTTATAAGTCTGACAGTTGTGAAGCAGTTCTTGATGAGTGCCTTGGCCGATAACCTTGCCATCAGCTAGAACAATAATTTCATCAGCATCCATGATAGTACCGATTCTCTGAGCCACAATCAGCTTAGTGGTATTCTTCTCTTCGGCTTTAAGGTTATCTCTAACCTGTCTATCAGTCTTGTAGTCAAGAGCCGAGAAAGAATCATCGAAGACAATAAACTGAGGATCAATTGCAACAGCTCTGGCAATACAGAGTCTTTGTCTTTGACCACCCGAGACATTAGTACCGCCTTGAGCAATAGGAGAATCATATTTGTTGTCCATCTGCTCAACGAATTCATCAGCACAGGCAATAGTAGCTGCTTTCTTGACTGCTTCATCAGATAAAGAAGGATTGCCAAACTTAATGTTGGACTTAACAGTGCCGGAGAAGAGCAGTCCTTTTTGAGGTACAAAGCCAACCATGTTTCTTAATGTCTCCTGAGACATATCTCTGATATCGATGCCATCAATCAGGATCTGACCGGAAGAGACATCATAAAGACGCGTAACTAAATTCACTAGAGTCGACTTTCCAGAGCCAGTCGAACCAATAAAGGCAACCGTATCGCCTTCATGGGCAATAAAAGAAATATGCTCTAGGATATCGGCTTTAGCATCAGGATAGCGGAAAGAGACATCCTTGAATTCAATGACACCTTTTTCATTAGTGGGGTAAACCGGATCACTGGGATCAAGAATAGATGAAGTGGTGTCTAAGACTTCATTGACTCGCTTAGCAGATACTGAAGCTCTAGGCCACATGATGAACATCATCATCAGCATGACAAAGGCCATAATAATCTGAGTGGCTAGCATCATGAATGAAGTGACAGTAGCATAATCGATGGTTCCCTTATTGATTAAGACAGCGCCTACCCAGTAGATAGCTAAAGAAATGCCGTTCATCAAGATACTCATCAACGGACTCATCAAGCCTAAGACTCTACCTGTGAAAATCTGAATCTTCATCTGCTTATTGTTAGCTTCATCGAACTTCTTTTCCTGGTAGTCTTCGGCATTGTAGGCTCTCACAACTCTGATACCATTAAGATTCTCTCTCGTAATACCATTAATTCGATCTAAGTACTTCTGATTAATCTTAAACTTAGGAGTAACTAAAGCCATAACCAAGAACAAGCCAACTACTAGTAAGACAACCCCGATAGCAGCTACAATCGTTAATTCAGTAGACGAAGCCTGAATCTTGCAAATAGCCCAAATAGCAGTAACCGGAGCTGAGAAAACCATTCTCATCATCAAAAGAGAAGTCATCTGAGCATTTTCAATATCGTTTGTTGTTCTAGTAATCAAAGAAGGGGTTGAGAATTTGTTAATTTCAGCTAAGGAGAAAGAAGAAACTTTATTATTAATCTTGCTTCTTGTATAAGTAGCTAAATCGGCAGCAACAAATGAGGCTAAGCCAGATATAGCAATCTGGCAGGCCATCGTTCCGCTAGCTAAAGCCACCATCATTCCGCCATTAAACCAGATTGCTTCAGTAGAGGCAGTAGCAATACTTTTTACAGCAGAAATAGTATCACTAGATAAGCCCATACTGGCTAAATCCATTCTGGCAATCAAACTCCAGACATCATCATTAGTAGCTGTAGCACCCAATGTTGCCTTTAGGCCATCAAAAATAGTGGCAAAGCTTGTTCCAATATTAGCGGGATTGTTGTGATAATCAAGGAATTGAATACTCTTGATTAAACCGGATAGATAATCAATCATCGTCATTGAGCAGTAGACCTGTAAGACAGTTAATCCGACAATCAGAACTACGAATACCCAATCATGCTTTTTTAAATTTTTGTATAGTTTGAACATGGTTTATCTTGTTCCTCCTTAATACTTCTAACAACGTTGAAGAAGGCCGTAAATTCGTCTAGGTAATGATTGAATTGATCAATACCCATTTTATCAATTAGTCTTTCCATATGGCTCCTAAAATCATTGAACCTATCAGAAGCAAATTTCTTACCGGAATCTGTAAGCCTAACAGTCGTCTTCCTTTTATCATTGGGATCAGAAGTTCTCTTAATTATTTTTCTTTTTTCCAAATCCTTAAGTACGTTGCCGATTCTTCCAGTACCTACTTGAAGGAAGTCAGCCAGTTCATTAGGGTGAGAAGATTCATGAATACTAAGGAAGTAGATAATTCTCATCTGGCCTTGCCCATAGCCGATAGATTTTCTAGGCTGGGGTCCAGTCAAAAACTTTCCCATGAAGTCAAAGGCATTTTTAATAGTTTGTTCTTTAATTTCGTTTTCGGTCATTATCTCACCCCGTGAGCCATTTCTAGCTTAAAACATTATATACTCTGCATGTTCAAATTCAAAAAAATAATTTAGAATTTTTAATGAAACTTAAAAAAGCCCTATTGTAAGGGCTTTTAGTCACTATTTTCTATAGCTTAATCAAAATCAATTGTGGAATTATAGGTAGCCGCAGCTGTCATCTTTGACTCCCGATTAGTGGTGTAATTAATAATATCCTGATCAACATCTATGACTAGACCATATTCATTCATATGAAGCGTTTCATTATAAAAGCCTTGCTCAGTATCAGTCTTAACAGGATATTTTTCTAATTTGAAGGTAAAGATGTTGTTGGAGTCAATTGACATATAAGGATAGTAGTTAATTTTTGACTTAAAGAAGTCAGCATAATAGATGCCTCCACTTACAGAATTAAGAGTAGAACTAGAATAGAAAAGCTTAGTGCTTTCTTCCTTTAGGCTGGCAAGATTAAATTTTACATCCTCAACCCATTCCTTAACTTCACCTGTTTTTTCTTCATTATCATAGCCATGTTTTACAAGATGGGAAAGGAAGAGAGAGGAATCTTCAGCGCTTTTAGAAATTTCAGCAGTGGTATCAATAACATAGAGCTGACTATCTTCATCTTTGACAACGCCGGTTCCAGTAAAAGCCTCAACCGTAAGAGAATGGTAGTTTTCATAATCGTTTCTATCTACTTTCACAGTATAACCGCTAGTTCCTATTACTTTATTTGATGTTGTATCGTAATAAGAGGAAGCAACCGAAAGATGAGCTGTTTTAACAAAGCTTTGAGCTTTATCTAAAGAACAGTTATTAATATAGTCCTGGATGTCCTGGGGAACTTTGCTGCCACAGGATGCTAAAAGAACTAAGGGTAAAACAAAACAAATACTTTTTTTCATCAATTAATCAGTATAGGTGTAAACAGCTTTGATATCTACATTTTTGTTAGCATCATTAGTGCTAAGAGACTTGGAATTATTAACCGTTTCACTAATAAGAAGACCGGATTTATTGTAAGTAAGTTCAATATGGAAACGGGAATAGACTTGAACCTTTGAATATTCAATATCATCCCCTTCACTCTTAACAATAACATGATAAAAAACTAGGTTCTTAGAGACGTTTTCAACATAGAAGACAAGATTATCGCCATCTTTTTTAAATTCCATCACACTAACAGGATCGCCAGAATCTAAAAGAATATCCTTGATAGTGTTATAGGTGCAGGAACTGCTGCTATTATAGTCAGAAGGATAATAATTTGATTCTGTTACAACCATTGGAACATGCAAAAGAAAAGAAATTCCGAAATCAGCAGCAGTATCAGCAGGTAAAGTGTAAGAAGAAGAGATAGGACCAAAGCCATAGTTGAATTGAGAAACATTACCAGCCGGAACGACTGAAAACTTAGTAGAAGTATAAGTAGTCACCTCTTTAACGGCAGCAATTGATTCTTTTAGCTCAGCTTCTTCATCCACTCCTCTACAAGAGGAAACTAAAAGAAGCGGTAGCAGAAATAAAGCTAATGCCTTTTTCTTCATGATTACGCCTCCTTTAATACAAACGGATATTCATACTGGTCTCAGTAATCTGGACACGAGAAATATCTAAATCTAAAGCTAAATTATCTCCGATAGTCATCGGCTTAGAGCTAGTTAAGAAAATCTTCTTAGATTCGCCATTAGAATCGGTATAACCACAGCGAACATAATAGGTATTTCCATAATCGAGATTAGCTTCAACCTTGCAAACAAATGAATTCTTCTTAGTAGATACCCTAAAGGCATCATGAGGAACATCAATCTTGAATTCCTTTGAGAAGACACGAGTACCTAATCCCTGAACCAACTTATTAGAGATAATATCGGTAGTCATTGAATAATAGTCACCATCAAACTGGAAGAAGAAGACTAATCCAGCACGTCTAATGGCCGCTTGTTTTTGAGCAACAAGTTTCTTCATAGTCTGCTTATGGGTCTTCTCAAGATTCTTTTCCGGATTAAGGATATTATTGAGAACCTTTTTCTCATCAGAGATTTCCTTTTTGAGAATATCAACCTGACGGCGAGTGCTAGCCTTTAAACTAGAGACATTGGATTCATAATCCATAGTGACACCATTGATGCCAAGATTTAAAGTGTTCTCCTTATCGCTTTGATAGTTGTCCTTGAAAATGTGATATTCATCCGTTCTTCTCTTAAGAGAGTCTCTATCCTTATTGTAGGCTTTAAAAGCCTTGAACTCAGCTTCCTCTTTGGCTTTTTTGTCAGCAAATAGCTTATTGTTATCATCAGTGAGCTGTTTCTTCTTTGCCTTAAATTTTGCAGTTTCTTCCTTTAAGGTTGCTTTAGTTTCAGCCTTAATTTTAGCAATAGCAGCAGTATTATTGGCTTTAATGTCATTAAACTTCTTCTGTTCTTTATCTTTAGCATCAGAATTAGAAACATTGGAATTTTCAAGCTTGCTCTTTTCATAGTTCTGATTCTCTAACAAAATCTGAGCATCCATATACTTAGAGGCAGCATCAATCTTATCCTGACGGAACTTAACAAATTCCGGATCATTATCCTTAGAAATCACAGTCTGATAGTTAAGGAAAGAAGCGGATAAGGAATCAAGAGCATTAATAGGAGCAATAATTTCCTTATTACCATCAATAATGGAGATACGAGTAAAATCAATTCCTAAAGAAACCTCCTGCCCATCTTTGACGTCATCTTCAAGCAACGCAAAGAAGATTCTTTCATCAGCTTCAAAGTGAACAAGCTTCTTATCATTAATGATTTCAGTATTTAAGACTTTAGCCTTGATCCCATCCTTATTTAGGATAAAAGCATCACTAGGAATACGAAGTTCAGCCTTAGCTAAATCAACAGTCTCCAAAGCCTTAGGAAGCTTAATCTGATTATTTAAGACATTAACGATATTGTTCTTAACCGAGACAAAGAAAGAGTTATAGGAAGGAATCGTAGGAACAATAGTCTCTTCAGTCTTGGCATCGAAGTAATAAGTATTGTTCATATCAAAAGCAACATAGATAATACTGTTAGGCTTAATATCACCAATATCAAGAACCTTGATAATAATGCTGCCTTCTTTTTCGCTAAGGGTATCTTCTTTCAAATTTAAGGATCCATAAACTAAGCAGTCAGCGCCAAGTTCCTCAAAATGAGATACCTTAACCGGTATAGCATCAGGAGTATCCTTATTCACAATACGGACATGTTCGCATCTAACACCCATGATGATGTCATATTTGCCATCAAGATAATTAGGGTTAACCTTAATAAGAGCGTTGTAGTCAATACTAACCTTAATTCCATTGATCTTAATATTGGCGATAACCTTATCGTTATCTCTTAAAAGAGTGCAACCAAAGAAGTTCATCTGAGGTGTACCGATAAAGCCGGCAACGAATTTATTGGAAGGATAGTTATATAAGTTCTTCGGAGTATCAACCTGCTGAAGTCTTCCTAACTTCATAACGACAACACGATCACCTAAAGTCATAGCCTCAGTCTGATCGTGAGTGACATAAATAAAAGTTGTCTTCAGTTTCTGATGAAGTTTAGCAATCTCAGTTCTCATCTGAGTTCTTAATTTAGCATCAAGGTTAGAAAGAGGCTCATCAAGCAACATGACCTTAGGATCACGTAAGATAGCTCTGCCTAAAGCAACACGCTGTCTTTGACCACCTGACATTGCCTTAGGTTTTCGATCAAGGTATTCCTTGATTCCTAAGATATCAGCAGCCCAAAGGACCTTTTCCTGAATCACATCATTGGGAATATGTCTAAGCTTTAAACCAAAAGCCATGTTTTCATAAACAGTCATATGAGGATATAGAGCGTAGTTCTGGAAGACCATGGCAATATCTCTATCCTTAGGTTCAACATCATTGACAATCTGGTTATCAATATAAAGTTCACCAGCAGTGATGTCTTCAAGTCCGGCTATCATTCTTAGGGTAGTGGACTTGCCGCATCCTGAAGGACCAACAAAAACAATGAACTCACCATTCTTGATATCAAGCGAGATATCATTAACAGCTTTAGTTCCATTGGGATAAACCTTATAAATATGCTCTAGTTTTACACTTGCCATAATTTTAAGCTCCTTTTTATTATTAAGCTAAGACAGCAATTGCATACGGAGGAAGAGTGATCACACCATCTTGATAGGTGATAGGACTACTAGAAGATAGAGGCAGGATAGCTTTAGGAGTAAGAGAAGAAGTATAGGTAGTAGTAACTGTAAGAGAGAAGTTAATTAAGATCTTAATCGAAGAATTGTTGTATTCCTTATTGACGACAAGAAGAGGATTGCTGTTATCATTGTTGATAGTCTGATCAGTGGTATCGTTTTCTTCTACGTAGCCTCTAGCAATAGAAGGAAGGGAATTTCTAATAAGGTTAGCAGTCTTCACATAATTAAGAATAGAATCCGGATCTTTTAGCTGAGCAGCACTGGCAGGATAGAATTCTTCTTGAGCAACACTGTATTGAGGGTCATAGCATTCTGAAGCATGAGTATCATCATCCCAGTAATAATGAGTTCTAAAGTTAGAATCGTTGTTATCACCGCCTGGTGCATTAGAGCTAGACATACCTATCTCATCGCCATAGTAGTTATAAGTAGTTCCTGTCAGCATACTTAGTAAGCCTAACTGGAATTTAGTCATCATAATATTGTTGCCTTTAGTCATTCTAGCCATATCGTGGTTATCTAAGAATGGGGCTGGAATATGACCATTAGCAGCAGTAATCATGTTTTTCTGATTTTCTAAATAGCAAATCTTTTCAGAACCGTCAAATCCACCCATAGAGCCAAAGAGGAAACCTGCAGAAGTGGAAGCCGGAAAATAGAAATATGAATCTAAATCACTTTGATAATAAGAACTGATGATAGAATCACTATCCCAACATTCTCCGACAGCATAGCCATCAGCATCATTGTCTTTTACCATCTTCTCAATACGAGAAAGAGCAGCAACGTTTTTGGTGGTATTTCCATAGTAATAATACTTAACAGCATCTAATCTGAATCCATCAATACCAATTTCGCTAGACATATAGTAATCAATAATTGATTTAATCTTGGTATAAGTAAACTCAGAGTCAAAATTAAATTCAGGCATGGAGCTTGAAAAGTTAGCTTCATAGTAGAAATCATTAGCACCGGCCTGATAATATGTCATACCAGAAGCGCTAGCTTCTTTTACAGTGTCATAGAAAACATATAAAGAGGCATAATTCTTCTCTTCATCGCTCATCGTAGTTCCAGCAATTTCTTTTTGCTTAGCTAATAAAGCTTTAGTGAACCAATCGTTACTTACACCTGAATGATTGAAGACACCATCCAAAATAACTTTAATTCCTAAAGAATGAGCATCTTTGACTAAATTCTTCAAATCTTCCATGGTTCCAAAGGAACTATCGATTGCAAAGTAATTATCACAATTATATTTGTGGTAAGAAGAAGAGGTAAAGATAGGAGTAAGCCAGATGCCGGTATAACCTAAATCTCTAAGATAAGAAAGCTTAGCATCAATACCATTTAAGTCACCTGTACCATCACCGTTAGAATCAGCAAAAGAAGAAACAAAGATTTCATAATAGTTGCGGTAATTATCATCTATATTTTGATCAACTAAAGAAGCATTAGGATTAAAAGAAGGAACTGTTGAACTTGAAACGCTCTCCTTGTTAGAGCAAGAAGCAAGAACAATCAAGGAAAGCAAAGAAAGCGTAACAAGTTTTTTCATTTTAGTTAACCTTTAACGGCTCCGCCAGTAATACCTTCAACATAGTATTTCTGGAGCCAGAAGAACAAAATCATAATAGGAACAGCCACAACTACACCTCCAGCGCAGAACTCACCGAAATGGGTTTGCTTATCTTCTAGAGAGAGCATCTGCTGCATACCGACAGCCACAGTCATCATATTTTGATTACCGCTAGCTAAGTAACTTGCCATCATGAAGTCTCCCCAAGGAGCAGTGAAAATAATAAGGATGGTGTAGACAACAATCGGTTTTGATAGCGGCATAATGACTTTGAAGAAAACCGTGTTCTTATCAGCTCCGTCAATCATGGCGGCTTCATCAAGTGAACGAGGAATAGTATCAAAGAAACCTTTAGCAATGTAATACTGCATAGCAGAGCCAGCAATATAAATTAAGATCAAAGAATAAATATTCTTTTCAATTCCAACGAGCTTTAAGATGAAGTAGATAATAACCATTGATAAGAAGCCAGGGAACATTCCTAAGATCAGCATCAATTTCATCAAAGGCTGACGCATCTTGAATCTCAGTCTAGATAAAGCATAAGAGGTTCCTAATACCATGACAGTTTCAACAGCGCAGGAGACAATAGCAATAACTAAAGAATTTAGGTACCAGCGGAAGAAAGGATAATCTGCATCATTGAAGAGTTTGATATAGTTTGCTCCTGTCCAGATAGGATAACCTTGAGCTATATGTTCAGCAGTTGGAGTATAAGGGAAGAAGAAAGAAGGCGCATAGTTTGAGCAGAAAGACTGCATAATCAAATATAGAAAAGGAATTAACCAAATTACCGAAATAAGAATCAGGAAGAAATAAATAAAGAAATTACGAATGTGAAGAGCTCTCTTATGTGATCGATAGTGGGTTTTAGCTTGGTTTTCTAAGGCGTAATTCATTACTGGAATTCCTCCTCATCTTTAACTGAATTGCTGTGGTTATAGAAAATCAAAGAGAAGAAGGCAACGACAGCAAAGACCATAATACCTAAGACAGAGGCAGTACCATAATCCTTATCAACAGCAGTAACTGACATTTTGTAGATCCAAGTAATAAGCAAATCAGTTCTACCAACGCCAGCTGAAGAGACCTGATAAGGAATGTTTGTAGTATCAAAGACAAAGCTAGGTCCGCCGCCGGAGAGGAAGTAAATGACATTGAAGTTATTAATGTTACCAACAAACTGACTGATTAAGTAAGGAGTAGTAACAAAGAGCATATAAGGAAGAGTAATCTTGAAGTACATCTTAGCAGGACTAGCTCCATCAATCTTTGCTGATTCATAGAGTTCATCAGGAATATTCATTAATAGACCAGTACAAATAAGCATGGTATAAGGAATACCAATCCAAGTGTTGAGAACAATGATCATAACCTTAGCTAAAGTAGCATTAGTAAGCCAAGGAATGTTGGTCTTAATCCAACCCCAATTTGAAAGAAGAGTATTAACAACACCAGTATCAGAGAACATATTTGAGACAAGCAGTAAGGAGATAAACTGAGGTACAGCAATAGTAGTAATGAGAATAGTTCTCCAAAGCTTTTTAAGCTTGATACCTTTAATGTTAATGATCATAGCCATGATCATTCCTAAGAAGTAGTTTGAGAAAGTGGCAAAGAAAGCCCATAACAGAGTCCAAAGCAAAACTTGACCAAAGACCTTTAAGAAAAGGCCATTGCCTGAACTTGCTGATGAGCTGAAAATATTAGAGAAGTTGTACCAGCCAATCCAGTCAAAGAGCTTAATAGGAGTCATATGGTCAGAGTTATAGTTAGTAAAAGCAACCAAGACCATCATAACTATAGGAATGATTGTGAATAAGCATAGGCCAAGCATTGGTAAGAATAGTAAGGTCTTATCATAATTCTTATCAAGAACACCTTTAAGTGTTTCTTTATCAGAAGTATATTTACCAATTACTCCTTTTCTTTGAAGGACAAGGGAATCTTTTAATTGGCCATACCATAAGAAAACAAGAAGCAAAATCAATGCAATAGTAATAATTGAATAAAGCATGATAGTGAAGGAATTATCATAGAAGACAGTTGCTTCAACATCCAAAGGAATACCATTAACAGTTTCAGTAATAGTGTAAATAACCTGACCTAATTGTCCTAACGAAGGAAGGGCAGCTAAGCTACTTCCACCGATAGCAACCATAAAAACAATAAAGACAACTTCATAAAGAAAATTAAGCACGCCTCTAATTATTTGGTGCTGAGTACCTAAGCCAAAGCCCATTAGGATAAAAGAAAGCCTGGTTTTCCAGTTGCCCTCAACAGCGGCATCGAAGATATTCTTAAAAACACCGCCAATTCCTTTAGACTGTTTACGAACCTTTGATGGTATAGACCCAAAAAAATGGCCTAATTTCTTAGGTATACTTGTAAAGAAATGACTGATTTTATAAAGAATTCTTTGACCCTTATTAAGTGAAAGATACTCGAGGTTGCTTTCAACTACGGCTTGAAATGATGCCATAGTTAACTCCTTTCCATTAAATGAAAACGTAGGGCAGGTTATGAAGCCTGCCCTACAATCAAATACTTTTACTTAGCGTTGAGGTCTTCGACTTTGTTGTTAAGAGCAACAAGAGCAGTAGTGATCTGAGCATCAGTGGAAATAGATTTATCATCTAATCCAGCATAGAGTGAATCAGGAGCCTTCCAAACACCAGCAGGAACAACAGTCTGAGGGATAGCATACTTGGCCTGTTCGTTGATAGCGTTGACACAGATATTATTCTTAACCTTGTCTAAAGCAGCAACAGTCTTATTAGTAGGAGCAGTCTTGAAAGCATCAAATCTACCGGACTGAACAGATTCACTAACAAGATAGTTAGCAAGAGCATGATCAAGAGCTAATCTAGCAGTATCAGTTTCAGAAACAAGAGGATTAACACCATATTCCTTGTATCCTAAGTAGGAAGCAATATTCTTAGTCTCACCATCAACAGTGATAGTAGGAAGCTTGCAGGCGCCTAACTTATTACCAGTAACCTTGCCATCAGCATCCTTAACATCAAGAGCAGAGGTATAAGAAGCAGCACTCCAAGAACCATCAACAACAGCACCAATCTTATTAGCTGAAGTAGGAGCAGCCTGGCAACCAGATTTATAGGAAACATTTGGGTTATCCATCATCTGTTTCATAGCTTTAGCAGCCTTGAGACCTTTATCAGTATTAAAAGTGCCTTTAATAGAAGCAATACCAGAAGCATCAGACTTTAAAGTAACGGTATAACCAGCACCCCAAGTCATAAGTTCACCCATTGAATAGAAAGCAGTGTTGAAAGGATAAGCGAATTTGACACCCTTAGAAGCACAGGCAGCAACAATATGTTCGAAAGTATCAGTCTGATCGGCAGGAACAAGATCAGTGTTGTAATAGAGGAAGTAACCATTATCACCAGCATAAGGATAACCTAACTGGGTATCACCAATCTTACCGGCACTAACAGAAGTTTCACCCATATCAGTGGTCATCTTAGTAGCATAAGTTGAAGGAACAGTACTTAAAGCGCCAGCCTTCTTCAAATTCATGAGCTTATCAGAAGCAAAGGCATAGACATCCGGACCAGTAGACCAATCAGTGATATCAGTATCAGCCTTATCTTCACCTAAAGCCATCATCTTGAATTTAACGTTATCATACTTATTTGCAGTTAAGAAATCCTGGACACATTTTTTGATATACGAAGCCTGAGACTGAGGACCGGCAATAGTAAGAGTGCATTTAAGATCAGCATTAGTCGGAGCAGCAGAAGTAGAAGTTCCACCCTGAGAAGAAGAAGAAGTAGTTCCGCAACCAGAAAGAGCTAAAACAACAACACCTAACAGAGAAACGACAATTTTGGTACTTTTCATGTAAGTATCCCCCTATTTGTTCTACCCGTCCCGGAAGACTTTTAGGTCTCTCTTACAAACCTAGAAGTTTTTAGCATACCTAATATTCCATGAACCAATACGGTTTCATTAGAACCTAATCATTAACATATCGGCCATAACGTCTGTTGAGAGCAAGAAGCTTACTAGCTAAGTCATCATTGAGGTCATCATTAGTAATCCTATAAGTCCAGTTAGGCTTGCCAATAGTAGAAGGAGTGTTGATTCTTGATTCATTGCCTTGATGCAAGATATCCTGCATAGCCTGAATTGAGACTTCAGACAAACTAGCTAAGTTAAGTTCGTTGATGGCTCTAGTCATATCATCATTGTCATCAATAGCTTCCTTGACTCCTAAGTAGCGGCAGGTAAGATTGATTTGCTTTAACGCTTCCTGATGATCGGCAGAATTCAAGTCAGTAAGGTAGCCTTTAAGAGGTTTGCAGTCGTGAGTAGAAGTATAGGAATAACAGCAGTAAGGATAATTGACTGGCTTATTGAAGTTACCCTTTTCTCTTGGGAAGGCAAACTCCAAGACTCTCATATCGGACATGTTGAGTTCATCAAGGATAGAAGTAAGATTTTCCGAATGGTAGTCAACATCCTCAGCTACGACTCGGCTCTTATCTGTAATGATCAGATCAACCATTTCTTTACCTGGTGTAGCACCCCAAGTGCCATTCAAGCCATTGGTAGAGTCCTTAGGTAACATGTAATACTCTAAGAATCCCCGGAAGTGGTCAAGCGTAACGACATCATACAGGTTAAGGTTGAAATTGATTCTTTCTTTGAGGAAGTTATAGTTGTTCTTTTTCATATAGTCGAAGTTATATAAAGGGTTTCCCCAGACCTGACCTTGTGAATAGAAGACATCGGGTGGATAACCAGCAACATAATCCATACCTAAGGAAGAGTTCAACAAGAAGTTTCTATGGTGCTTATAGACATCAATAGAATCATAACTGACGAACATCGGCATCTCTCCAATGATCTTAATTCCTTGTGAGTTAGCATATTTCTTTAAGCTATCCCACTGTTTTTCAAAGATGTATTGGGTCCATTGGTAGAAATCAATATCGGATTGATGATCATGCTTAACTTGTCTAAAGCAATCAGCAGAGTACTCTCTCGATATTCCTTTGAATCCGGTCCAAGGACGATACTTATTAATATCCTTAATAGCCATGAAACAGGAATAATCAGTGAAGGAGTTCTTACGTAAGAATGAAGTGTAGCCTCTTTGATAATCGCCCTGACCTCTTCTAAAGCGGTTGTAGGCGATTTTTAAGACTCGAATACGGTTAGCATAGATCTTGCCATAATCAATAGAACGCGGATCAGCACCCCAGTCAACAACCCCAATATCTCTTTTCTTTAAGAGATCCTTATCTAATAGATCATCGAAGTCAATTAAGAAGTGGTTGTAGGCTTTAGATGAAAAGGAAGAATAAGGAGAATCGCCGAATGAAGTTGGTCCAAGAGGAAGAATACTCCAGTAAGTGAAGCCAGCTTTATGAAGGAAATCGATAAAGTTTCTAGCTTCTTTGCCAATGGTTCCGATGCCATAATGGCCCGGAAGAGAGAATATCGGTAAGGCGACCCCACTAGCTTTAAACAGTTTATTCATTTCTTTAAACCGCTTTCATTTTATTACTTTAATAGAAAAAGTAAAGCAATTTTTGGTAAACAATTATTCAGCCTAAAGAATTGGATAACTACAATTTTTACAAAGTGTTTATCGGCATTTTTTGAATTGATATTATTGAAGAACAATTTTTACTTTAAATGTCTTTTTTCCGTTATATAATTTGTCTTTCAAATTTTTGGAAATACTTTTTCGTTAACTAAAAAAATATTTTTAGCTAATTTTAATCTAATTAATATCGATAACAATCGGCATTTACTCCACAAGTCCTTTAAAAAGCGATTTGTTTTTTAAATTCTTTTACGTTTACTTATTTTCCTATTCGATTAAGTCTCATTTTAAAGCCAATCTTTTTACAAAAAAGTCGATAAATTCTTTCAAACAGGATTACATTTTGCCTAATTCGTCTATAAAAACGTTTGAATTAGCCGATTTCAGGTTCTTCCGTCTAAAAATCATTGAAAGGACTTTAATAGAAAATCTTTCTATTTAATATTTTGATAGTTTTTCCTAGAATGTTTGCGTGCTTAAGCGTTTTCTTAGTGACATTTCAATTCCTTACTATATAATTTGCATAACTACAAATTAGCTACTAACTCGAGATGTCAAATAGAATTAGCACAATAAGTCTCTTATAGAGACACATATAGAAATAGATTTAACGAAAGGACAAGTATCTTACTTATCAACGTCTTTCTAAAATTCATTTCTGGAAGGAGAATATTATGGCTAATAATTATCCCTCTGTGAGGTCAAGTAAAATGAATATTAATAATTCCTTAGAAGTTGCTGATGATCCCTTAACTGATGTCTTCTTTTCTGACGAAAAGGGAATCATCTATACCATCTATACTTCTCTCTCTCATTTGAAAGTATCTGATTCTACTAAAGATCTTGACTCTAAAACCTTATATATAGGAAGTAAAGCCTTCCCTATCAAAGACAACTTATCATTCATTAATATTGATAGAAATGGCGTTTATCTTAATTTATCAGCATTATTAGGCTTCAAAGAACGATTATCTACCTCTCAGGTTCTTTCCTTAAGTCTTAGAAATCCTAACGAAAAGAAAGGTACTGTCACTAATTTGGTCTACCTTTCTCGCTATATCTTAGCTAAAGATCCTCGAAAAGAAGAGAATAAAGGTCATCTTTCTTTGATTCTTGATACCTTAGTATTAGACTTCCCTTATCAAAGAAACGGCAATACTTCTAATTTAGTAGTTAAGATAGATGGTAAGAAACTTCATCTGCTTTTAATGTAATTAAAAATGGTGACCGAAGAGTCACCATTAGTTGTTGTTTAAGAAAGCTTTATTTGCTTCCTAAGATTTTATTATATCCTTTTCCGTATTTTACACATTTGCTGACTCTAGCTAAGGTAGCCGAAGAAACTTTAGTTTCTTCATTGACTTTAACATAGGTCTCGCCTTCAATGAATAGCTTAGCGCAATGGACTCTTCCAGAAAGAGAGGCTAATTCCTGAGGAGTTAACAGATCATCTAAAAACTCTTTGCAGTCTTCTTCATTATCAATCTTGATAATAGCCTGATATAACTCTTCTAATTCATTCTGACGCAACTGATTTTTTTCCTTCTCCATCTTCATTAATCCTTTCAAGAGAAAGGAAATCTTTGAGGGCTTGGGTATGAGGATTAAAGAGAATTTCTTTACTGCCTTTTTCAACAATGACACCTTTTTCTATGAAGGCAACATCATCGCTGACTCTCTTTGCTAATTCCATTTCATGGGTGACAACAATCATGGTCGTTCCCTTTTTCTTAAGGGATAGAATAGCATTAGCAACTTCATTCTTAAGTCGAGGGTCAAGGGCACTGGTTGGTTCATCAAAGCACATTACTTTTGGTTTCAAGGCTAGAGCTCTGATAATTGCTGCTCTTTGAGCTTCTCCGCCACTTAGCTTGTTAGGATAGCTATCCTTCTTTTCAGAAAGATTGACTTCCTCCAATAGCCTTGCAACGTTTTCCTTACTAGCAAGAAGTGATTCCTGATAGAATCTTTTTTCTTCTTTTTTTCTTTCTAGAAGTTTGAAGTTTCGAGCTTCTTTCTTGGCTTCTTTTTTAAGTTTCACTTTTACCGGTAAGAGAATGTTCTCTAACACCGTATATTGGGGAAATAAATTAAAGCTTTGAAAGACTAAACCGAAGTTCTCTCTCCTTACAGAGATTTCCTTACTTGATAACTTGCTATCATCTTGAATAGTTTTGTTATTTAGTTTAATTATACCATTGTCCTTTGATTCTAAGAAATTTAGGATTCTTAAAAAGGTAGTCTTTCCGCTTCCACTATCACCAATTAAGCAAAGAGTTTTCCCCTGCTCTAAAGATAATGAAAGGTCATCAATTACTATTTGATCTTCAAATTTCTTTTTGAGATGCTCTATTTCTAAATATGCCATTGTTCATGCCTCAAAATACTGAAGTTTCTTCTCTAATCCTTTAAGCAAGAGACTTAAGACACCATTAAATACAAGATAAAAAACACCCGTATAGAAAAGAACCCAAATAATGGCATAAGTTGAGACAATATTCTGTGCTGTCATAATCACTTCGTTGATAGCAATGACTCTAGCTAAAGCTGTATCTTTCACTAAAGAAATTGTTTCATTAGTTATAGGAGGTATTACTCTTTTGATTATTTGAATAAGAAGAACATTAAAGAACATTTCTCTTTTATTCAAACCTAATACTAAGGAAGCTTCTCTTTGTCCTTTGTTTATCGATTGATAGCCGGAACGGAATATTTCCGAGAAATAGACTGAATAGTTAATTACTAAAGCCACAATCACCGCTATCATTCTAGAAGTGGAAGGAATATTAAAAAGCAGACCAGGAACATAGAAAACCACAATGATTTGAAGCATAAGAGGGGTGCCTCTGATGACCCAAAAAAAGACTTGCATAATTTTTCTGATAAACTTGAAGCGAGATAATGATAAAGAGCAGAACAAAACCCCTAATGGAATCGATAAAACCCAAGTCACTACAAAAAGTAGACAAGTAATTCCAAAGCCGTGAAGTAGTTCTAAAGTGACTTCCTGGAAGCTCATTTCTAGGCCTTAAAAGCTATCGGAGCAAAAATGGTATAACCGATAGTAATCTTACCTTTCTTGCTGATATAGTCCCAGCTTGAAGTATCATCAATATCGGCAAACGATGTAAAAGTCTCCGGCTCTTTGATTTCTTTAGAAAGGCCATAAGTATTAGCAATATTCAAAGTCGTGCCCTCAGTATAGAGGGTAGTTAAAGCCCCATTTACTTTAGCTGCAAAAGCTAAATCGTCTTTTCTAAAACCAATACCATAGTCTTCGCTAGCAAAGTTATAGGCTTCCTGAATCATCAATTTATCGCCATAGGAAGATGAAGAAGACAAATAATATCCAGCCATGACTGAATCAATAATAGCCACATCGGAAGTACCAGATAAGACCTCCGTTAAAGCACTTACTTGATCAGTAGTCTCAATCTTAGTTGAAGACTTAAACATTTCATTGTCATCAAAAGTATCCGAGCCAGCGGAGCCAGCTTCAACAGCTACTTGATACTTATCATCCTTATCAATTGTGTCATTGAAAGTCTTCTTAGTAATAACAACCTGCTTGTTCTCCATATAGGGAACTGAGAAACATAAAGAAGCTTTTCTTTCATCAGTGATAGTAAAGCCGTTCCAGATGACGTCAATGTTCTTGGCATTCAGTTCAATTTCCTTATTGTCCCAATTAATCAGCTGAAAATCGGCTTCAACGTTAAGCTTTAAGCAGCAGGCTTTAGCTAAATCAATATCAAACCCTTTAAGACTGGTCTCACCACTGCAAGAAGACAAAGCTAATAAAGGAAGCGTACAAGCTAATAAGACTAAGCGGTTTTTTTTCATAAATGTGGTCCTTGTTATTACTTTAGTGTGATAAAGCATGAAAGTATTATACTTTAGCTTGCTAAAGTTGTAAAGAAAAAGATATTTTTCTTTAATCTGCCAACTTTTTCTTACTAAAGCGCCTATTATTAGAGCTTTTCTATGACTGGGCTTTTGCTATATAGAAAAAATAATGTATAATAGTAAACCGTGTTTGAGCTATTTACCATTCAATACATCTAGCAATCAGCTTCATATTCTTCTCTCCTAATGTGGTTACTATTAAAAGACCAACTACTTCTGCTATTGGCCTTTAGGGGTTATTATGATAGGTAAAAGTGAAAAGAAGACAATAGTTGTTATCGGATCATCAAAACTAGGAGCTTCAATAGCTTCCTATAATTCTTCACGTGGCATTTATACTGTCATTGTTGATAAAGATGCCTCCTCTTTTAAGAAGCTTGATCCGAATTTCTCGGGCTTTACCGTTGAAGGAAATGCTGAAGAACAGTATGTCCTTTTAAAAGCCCACGTCGATACAGCTAAAGAAGTCGATATTGTCACTGATAATGACAATACTAATATTTTTATTGCCTGTTTCTTAGTAAAGTTCTACAAGATTCCTTATATCAATGTCCGTCTCCATGACACCACTAAATCCTGTTTGCTTCCTCATGAAGTCAATATTATTTCTCCTTATCTGCTTTCTTTGAACCTCTACAAGGAACTCAAAGCCAAAGAGGAGGATAAGTAAATGAAAATTGTAATTTGCGGCGGAAACAAAGAAGCGGACTTCGTTATTAGAGCCTTTAAAAAAGCCGGTCATACTATTACCGTAATTAACGGGAATGAGGCAATTGCCAGACAATTAAGTGAAAACAATGGAATCGATGTCATTCTTTCTGATCCTACAAAGGTCTATTCCTATAAAGATGCCGATGTCTATGATTATGATCTCATTGTTTCTCTATTAGAGAATGATGAAGATAATTTTGTCGTCTGCAAGATTGCTAAGCAGCTTTTCAATGTCAAGAAGGCTATCTGTACAGTTCAGAACCCTGATAACGTGGCTGTCTTTAAAAAGCTAGGCGTTGATTCACCTATTTCTGCTTCTTACCTTTTGACTGAGAAGATCAAAGGTGAATCCGATGTTGAATCCTTAATCAAGACTTTGTCTTTGGAAAACGAGAAGATCATGATTACCGAGATCCTAATCAAAGATACCTTTGCCCTTGTAGGAAAATGCTTAAAAGAAGTAAAATTCCCGCATGAATGCAACGTCTGCTGTATCTATCGTGATTCAACAATGATTATTCCTCGTGGTGATACCAAGATTGCTTCCGGTGATACTGTAGTCATCGCTTCTACTCCTTCTGACCAAGAAGAAATCGTCAGCTATATGAAGAGGGAAGATTAATGAAGAAAGAAGTCAGCGGTTATAAGCTGGTTTTAGGATACCTTGGTATCTTCCTAATGTTTATCGGCCTAATCCTCTTAGTGCCGCTTCTCGTTTTGTTTGGCTATCGAAGCAGTGAGTACATGATGGACAACAATATGTCCATCTTATCTCAAGCTGAATGTTTCTTTATTCCCGGTTTAGCTAGCATTGTAGTTGGATTCCTCTTATTCCTTCTCATTATGAACAAGCAGAAAGCTAAGCTTCAGGATATGGAAGATATCATCCTCACAATCTTAATTTGGCTATTAGCTATTGTCTTATCAGCAGTTCCATTCATGATGACAGGAAAGTTTAACTTCACACAGGCTATCTTTGAAACCACTTCCGGCTATACCACGACTGGCTTATCAGTGGTCGATGTATCTAAATGCCCCCATATCTTTCTTTTCTTCAGAAGCTTCATGCAGTTTATCGGCGGTGTCGGATTAGTCTTAATCTTAACTTCCGCAATCTCCGATAGATCAGGCATGGGAATCTATATGCTTGAAGGCCATAACGATAGGTTGCTTCCTAACTTAATCAAGTCAGCTAGACTGATTTTTGCTATTTATTTCCTTTATGTCTTCTTAGGAATCATTCTCTATTGCTGCTTAGGAATGTCTTTCTTTGATGCTTTATGCACTAGCATGTCAGCTCTATCAACAGCTGGCTTTTCGACCCAAGCTAAATCTATAGCTGCCTATGATAGCATTGGAATCGAAGCTGTCACTGTCATCTTAATGCTCCTAGGATCCACTAACTTTGTCATTCATTACTTCCTCTTAAGAGGCAAGTTCAAGAATGCTTTCAAGCATTATGAGTTCGCAGTCTTAGCCGGAATGTTATTAATTCTCTATCCTATTATTGTTGCCACTATCGGTATGCAGTATAATTCCGCAGCCTTAGGTTTCCGCTATGGAACCTTTGAATTTGTTTCCTTTATGACTACCTCAGGATTTGAGGCCTACTTTGGACCTAATGGCACTGGCTATATTGAGCTTCCACCAGCTGCTTTATTCGCTTTCATCATCTTAATGTGCATCGGCGGACAGGCTGGCTCAACTTCAGGCGCCATGAAGCAATCCCGAGTCGGTATGTTCTTCCTTTACATCTATTGGTCAATTGCAAAGCTTGGAAAGAACAGTAAAGTCATTACCACTCATTACATCTACAAATACGGCGAGAAAGAAAAAGTCGACCAGAATGAAATCAAGAACTCGGTCAGCTTTATCTGCTTATATCTAGTTATCTTACTTATAGGAACTATGGTAATCTGCCTATGCGGCTATCCTTTAGATGAATCCCTCTTTGAATTTGCCTCTTCTTTAGGAACAGTCGGAAGCAGTGTCGGAATCACATCCTATAGCGCTAACCCAGTTGTCCTCTGGACAGAAGTCATCGGTATGTTCTTAGGCCGTCTAGAGCTGATGGTAATCTTTGCTTTCTTTGCTAAGCTTAACCATATCCACATTAGACGTCAGCTTAAGACTAAGAATCAATAACTAAAAAGAGCCAAACCAATGGCTCTTTTTTGTAATGGATAACTAATCAATCTTCTTCATCGTTTTCAGAATATTCGTTAGATTTGAGTTTCTTCAATAAGGAAACAGCCTCATCGTTACCTCTTTTAGCTGCTTTCTTAAGCCAAATGATGGCCTCTCTCTTGTTAGGGAAGATACCGATTCCATTAGCATAGCTAAAACCGGTCTGATACATAGCTTGAACATTACCGTTTTTAGCAGACTTCAGAAAGTAAGAAAAAGCGGTCTGAGGATTCTTGATTACGCCATAGCCATTAAGATAACAGATGCCTAAGTAGTACATGGCATCATAATTATTGAAGTTAGCCGCATTAGAGATCCAGTAATAAGCTTTATGGTAGTCTTTAAGGCACATAGTTCCATAAAGATAAGAATAACCTAAGGCTAACTGAGCTTTGATATTTCCGTTATTGCTGGCTAGATAATACCATTTCAAGGCCTTTTCATAGCTGATATCAACACCGATACCCTTTTGGTAGCACTGGGCTAGATAATACTGAGCAACATCATATCCTTCTTCTGCGGCTTTGGTGAAACATTCAATTCCTTTAGGGCTGTTAAGCGGAGTGCCCTGACCGTTTTCATAGCAAAGGCCTAAATAATAGAGGCTTGATACTACCCCTAAAGCCGCTGATTGCTTATAGAGTTTAAAAGCCTGCTCTTCATCTTTCTTGACTCCGTTTCCAGACTGATAGCAGGAAGCCAGGTTTCCCATAGCTAAAGCTTGCCCATTAGCACTGGCTTTCTTAAAAAGAAGAACGGCTTTGTTGTAGCTTTGGAAGACATAAAGACCTTGGCAGTAATAGAATCCTAAGTCGTTCATGGCATCTTCATAGCCTTGATGGGAGGCTTTCTTAAGATACTTGACTGATTTATCCAGATCCTTACTGACAAGTATTCCTTTAGCATAGAAGACTGACAATTCATACTGGGCCAAGGCAGAATGAGCTTTAGAGGCTTTAAAAAGATAAAATAAAGCTTTTTCTTTATCTATTTCAAGCTTTAGGGTTCCTTCATAATAGGCTAAACCTAACTCATAAAGAGCATCCGGATAAGAAAGAGAACTAAGTTCTTCTAAGATAGATAAGCTTTTAGAATGATTAACAACATCTCCTTGATAAAGGCAAGAAAGAAGAAATTTGGCGTCTTCGTTAATTAAGCCGTAAGGCAAGGGTTTGTTGTTATCAATATGGTCTACAAGTAAGCTAGTTAGCTCCTTCCTCAACACTAGCGATAAAGTAAGATTAAAAGGGTTAAATCCCAGCGAAAAGAATTTTAAAGTTTCTTCTGCTGAAATCGGGGTAGCTTTCTGAATCGTAACTGTCCGATGATAAACCATTTACTCTATTCCTTCTTTTCCTATCAAAGTTCAAGATTCTTTATTGCATTCTTAGCGTCTGTATTTCCAAATAAAGCGGCTTTCTTAAAATACTCAGTCGCTCTCTTAATATCTTTATTAACATCAACACCATTATAGTATAGTTCACCTAAAACATAACTAGCTTTATCAGATCCTCTTTCACTGGCCTTGGTAAATAGATAGATTGCTTCATAAGTGTCTCTATTGATTCCAAAGCCGTTAAAGTAGCATAAGCCTAACATATACTGAGCTTCTGAGTAGCCTTGATCAGAAGCAAGACGATACCATTTCATAGCCTCAGAATAATCTTTCTTGAAGATTACACCAAAATAGTAATAGTCACCTAAGCTCTTTTGGGCAAAGGGATTATCTTTCTTGGCAGCTAAAAGATACCATTTGTGAGCTTCTAAGCAGTCTTTAGCAATGCCTTTGCCAAAGAAATAGCAATCAGCCAAACTATTCATAGCATCAACATAGCCTTGTTTAGCAGCCTTCATAAACAAAGAGCAGGCAAGCTTCTCATCTTTCTTTACCATATAGCCATTAAGATAAAAATATCCAAGCATAAAAAGAGCATCACTATATTCTGAATCAGCGGACTTCTTTAACCAATCAATAGCCTTAGAGGTATCTCTTTCAGTACCACGGGCACAGAAGTAACAATAAGACAAGTTATACATGCCAGGGGCATAATTAGCTAAAGCGGATTTAGTATACCAATCAAAAGCTTTCTTTTGATCAAGAGGAACGCCTTTACCATAACTGTAGAATTCACCTACTTCATTCATGGCTTGACCTAATCCCTGATTAGCGGCTTTCATAAACCAGACATAAGCTTCTTCCATGTTCTTTCCAAGGATTTTTCCTTCTTCATAGATAGAAGCCAATTCATATTGAGCTAAGGCATAACCTAAAACAGCTGATTTCTTGATCCATTGAAGTGATTTCTCAATATCAGCTTTAGTTCCTAAGCCTTTCCCATAGAAGCAGCCAAGAAAATACATGCTTTCAGGCTGACCTTTATTAGCTAAATCAAAAAAAGTATTAAAAGCATCAGTTTCAAGATTATTAAGTTCATGACCGATGGGGCAAAGAATGGCAATTAAAAATTTTGCTTCATCTTTAGTAAGGCCATAAGGCAAAACATCATGATGCTGAAGTAAACTTAACAGTTTAATCAATAGTTCTTTCTGCAAAGAATAATCACGGGTCATAGTAAAAGCATCATAACCTTGAGAAAACAACATAAGATACTCATCTGCATTAGCAGGTTTTATATCTTTATAAATGGTTGTTTTTCTCTGACCCATAGTAATTCCTCATTACTTGAATTATACCATTATTTTAATAGGCCCGGAATCAAATGTTTGCTGGATTAAAAGCAAGATTTAAATCAATAGTCGAAAACTAAAAGCACTTGTAAATTTACTAGATAAAAGCTTTTCTCTCCTCTTTAAAAGCTTATAATAAAAACAATAGAAGAAAAGGAAAGCCAAACGATGAATTACACAGTTAAATATCTAGTCGACAATAAAACATATCAAAACGAGTCAGAGTTTCTCAAAATCGATTTTCAATGCACTGATAAGAGCATCAAACTTGTTCTCCATCCCCAAAAAGAAATAATCCTTTTGGAAGCTAGAATCAATTTCAATGATAGCCAAGAAAAGAACGAATATTTTTACTCAAATGGCTATCAGTCCTGGACTGATACTTTAGAAGAAAGCCGAAAAGATAAGACTAAAAAGCTAGGTATACTGGCTAGATGTCCGCTTGTCGAAAAGAAGTTCCATATCAAAGCTTATGGCGACTACACATTTATCGAATATCATAAACATTATTCCTTTTCTTTCACCTACTTAAGAAATAAGGACAATTACCGTTTCTATGGCTCTCTAAATGAAAGAACAGGATATACTGTCTTCTATTTGGAAAAGAATAATTTAAAAGCATATAAGGATATTAAGAATCTTCATTTAAAGAGCACTTATGACCTCTTTGATATAGCCCTTTTTAAAGGCAAAGAAAATGAAGTCTTCGATGCCTATATGAATAGTTTTACTAAAAAAATAAAGATTACTAAAAAGATCAAAGGGTTCACTACCTGGTATCGCCATTATGAGAATATCAACGAAGATATTATTAGAAAAGATCTCGAAGATGCCAAGAATGCCGACATTGGGTTAGAATTTTTCCAAGTCGATGACGGCTATGAAACCTATGTTGGAGACTGGACAGCCATCAATAAAGAAAAATTTCCTCATGGCTTAAAGCAGTTAGCTAAGAATATCTCGGAAGCAGGATTTAAACCTGGTCTTTGGTTAGCACCCTTTGTAGCTAGTCCAAAAAGTGATCTCTTCAAGAAACACCCTGACTATTTCCTTAAAGACAATAAAGGCCACTTCATCTATGCTGGCTGCAATTGGTCTGGAGCTTACATTCTAGATATCTATAACTCCGGAGTAAGAGAATACCTACATTCAGTCTTCTCAGAGCTTAAAGATGATGGTTTCATTCTCTTCAAGTTGGATTTCCTTTATGCTGTCTCCTTAGGTCAAAGAACCGACAAGACAAGGGGACAGGTTATGAGTGATGCTATGGACTTCCTAAGAAAAGAATTAGAGGACCGTTTAATATTAGGTTGCGGAGTACCTTTATTCCCAGCTTTCTTTGATGTTGATTATTGTAGAATCGGAGCTGATATCTCCTTAAACTGGGATGGCCCTTGGTACATGAAATTAGTCAGCAAAGAAAGAGTCTCTTCTAAGCAGTCAAGACTTAATACCATTAATAGAAAGAACCTAGACCATCGTTTCCTTTTAAATGATCCGGATGTCATATTATTAACTGAAACTAAGATGAGTGAAAAGCAAAGGCTTAGCATTTATGAGACCGATAAGAAATATGGATCAGTCTTTTTCACCTCAGATAACTTATCTTTATACACCGAAAAAGAAAAGAAATTATTTAGAGAACTAAACTAGGGCTTTAATTATTACTAAACTACTTTCAGTATGAATATTACATGTTGGTTATAAATTTAAAGGCAATTTTACCTTTAAATAGTTACTTTACTGTCTCTTGGTTTTAAATAATAAGCAAAAATAGAAATGTTTTAATTGTTTAGTAATTAAAAGGATTTTTCAATTTATTATTGATTCTTTTGAGTAATAAAAAAAGCATTTTGTACAATAAGTCATAAAAATAATTTGCCGTTACTGCATAAAAGTTTAAGCAAAAGCAAAAATATTGAAATTACATATATAAATATGGTTAAATATATATGCAAAAAGATTTAATAAATAGGAGCTTACAAAAATTAGTAAGTATTAATACATAAAAGCTTTTATTTGTTTCATTACAAGGAGATGCGAATATGCAAAACAAAAAACAATATATCTTTACTCTTGATGATGAACAATATCAGTGCTTTGAGATTGGGGAAGATTCCGAAAGAGATTATTGGCCTCACATTGTCAGTCTAAAAACCAACGCCATACCTGCCCACCAAAAATCAATTATCAAAACCTTTTTCAAAAGATATCGTATCCGTTATGTAAACGATTGGCCGATGGGAAAGTTCATTGCTTCTTTAATCAAAAAAAGTGATAATGGAACTCTCATTCTAAACCCCAGAAAGAAAGATAAGAATGCTGAAGAAGAAGCCAAGAAGCAATCACTAGGAACCGAGATAGAAAGCAAATAAAAAAATCAGGGTTTTAGCCCTGACTTTTTTTACTTTTGATTATTATTTATCAAATACTAAAGCCTTTTTTGAGCATAGAATCAAGATTTTCGCCAGCACTAACAATATCAGTCTTCTCATCAGCAGTGAAGGTTACAGCTTTCTTAACTGCATCACCATAAGTGAAGTTAGTTGAAAGGTTAATAGCAAAAGTCTTCAAAGAAAGATTGATAGTTCCGCTTTCTCCATCAGAATCAGTAGCTGACATAGAAGCAGTAGCCGAATCAAGATTAATGGTAACTCCAGCTTCGGTAGGTAAGTAGTCTTTTCCTAAAGTGGCATAAGCAGTAATAGATGATTTATTTCCAAAGTTCATACTAATATTAGTGACATTTGATAAATCAATAGAGTAAGAACCTACGCTATTCATAATCTTAGTGAGATATTTAGCACAGTCCTGGAAACTTTCTTCTGCAGCAATATTCTTTCCGTTTAAGCTAGCAAGGTAAGTAGAACTGATATTAGCTTCAAACTTTAAGTTATCTCCATCCTGGTAGACGCCAACTTTGATTTTATCACTGTAATCGGTATCGGTATCGTTAATAATGGCTTCCATTTCAGTCTTTTCATCATCAGTTAAAGTAATAGCAGGAAGCTTAGTAAGATTATCAAATGAAGTAATATTCAATTCTTTTTCAATTGATTCAATAATGTAATCAATGGTAAGCGTATTGGAATAGAACTTATAGTCCTTCTGAGAGGAATTAGTTCCGGTAGTGGAATCCTCATAAGTATAGTTAAGAGAATTCTTAGAATAGGTCTTATCAGAAATTTCATTCTTGGTTTCAACAGAAGCGTTTAAGGAATAATTAGCAGAGATATTATTAGTAGTAACAGTGGAAGAACCAACATCACTGCCTTTTGCATAAGCAGTTATAGCCTTTTCGCTTCCGGATAAGATAGCAGCGGCCTTAGCCTCAGCACTAGCCTTATTCTTAATAGAGACATTATAAGTGGTACCTCCAGAAGTCATATCAACAGCAAAATCTGTCTGAGCAGAAGCTTTTGCTTCGGCACCAAAAGACTTGTTTGTGGGTAAAACCACTTCTCCGTTAGTGTAAGCATCAACAGCACTCTGAACAGCTGCTTTCTTATTTTCACCAGTCAATTCGACTTGGTGATCACAACTGGCTAAGGATAATAAACTGACCAAAGGCAATATTAATAGCACTTTTCTTTTCATATTAAATAACTCCTATATATTTAAACTATTTATAACTTTATATTATATCACCTTTTGAAATTTGTTCTAAGCCACAGAACAAATAGAAGAGTATTAGTTGGTATTCCTAACTTGACAAGAGGATAATATAATTTGATTAAAGTGTTATCTCAGCATCCGCAACAACACCTTGCTACTAACTTTTCATCAAGAAGCTGATAATAAAACCAGGAAAGGAGGAAAAGCAATGCTCAACCTAAAGAACATCGGTCAAAACCTAAAAGAAATGCGTATCCAGAATCATCTCTCACAAGATGATGTGGCCGATAAGCTTTATGTTTCTAGACAAGCTATCTCCAACTGGGAAAGCGGTAAATCTTTGCCAACTATTGATAACTGCATCATGCTTCTTGGCCTCTATAACACTTCTATCGATAATCTGCTTCTTTTAAACAATCCAAAGGGCCGAGAAACTGATTTAGAAAATGGTAATAGAGAAGCTATCATTACCAATATTATCAACGGTCAAAAGACAGTGGATTTATCAAAGATCTTCTATAAGTTATCCCAAGAAGAACGCTTTAGAATTCTCAAAGCCATCAAAGATCAGAAAATAATAATCAAAAAAGAAACCTTAATACCTTATCTCAGTGATGAAGAAAGAAGCTATCTAGGCTTAAAAGTATCGCTAGTCTATAGCTATGACAAGTGAAGAAATAAAAGAAAGATTTGATTTTAAACTTGAAGAGTCAATCAGAAAGAACGAGAAGAAATATCAATATCGTAATGAAATTGATCAATCAATAAGCAGTAACAAGAAAGGAGGAGACAAAGAATGGATATAAAGAAATTACTTCCGTTTTTGGAAGAAGAAGACCTGGAACAGCTAGCAGAAAAAATACTCTCTTCACCAACCCATGACTATGAAGGTATCACTCTAACAACGCTTTTACCTTTCTTAGATGATGACTATGTCTCAACAGCCTGCCGTAAAGCCTTTGAAAAAGGTGAATCTATTTCTAATTATCTTCCTTTCATGGATGACGATGATGCCGATAAAGCCTTTATCATGGCCTTAAAAGAAAGCCGAGAAGACCTCAGTAGTTTCTTACCTTTTGTCTCTGATGCTGCCATCGATGAGGCTGTTAACTTAATCACTAAAGGAAAAGTACAAGTTGATACTGCCTTCATTGATAAAATGCTTCCTTTCATGGATGACGACAAAATCGATGAAATCTTCTTACTTCAAGTCAAGAATAATCAGCCCATCAGTAAATATCTTCCCTATGTTTCAGATGATGCTCTCCATAAAGTCGTTAATATGGTCATCAATGGCAAAGCTACCCTTGATCTAAATGTTTTACTTCCATTTCTCGATGACGATGATATCCGTAATATCTTCAAAGCAGAAATGAACAAAAAAGCTTAAGCCTTCCAAGAAGCTGCTGTCTTATAAAGGAAGGCTTTTTTATTGAAATTAAAAGGCTCTTTTTTAAGAGCCTAACTAAAGAGAATAGGAATAATTAATAATTATAATCCGTAATTAAAAGTAGTATTTTCGCCCCATGTTGTATCATATCCTGAAGTAAACTTAGCCTGAGCCTCTTCCTTAGTAATGCCATAGAAGTTAACAGTAACTTTACCACTGGAGCCAGCAACAAATAAACCTCCGATACTAGTGACAGTATTAGGAATATCAATAATCAATTCAGAACTGTTATCCTGTAAAAAGAAGGCATTTGAACCAATAGATTCAAGACCAGTATTTCTAAAATCTAGAGTGCCGCTAATAGCAGTATCATTGAAGGCACTGTCTCCAATTGATTTTATCTTAAGTCCATCAATATCAAACTCAGATAATTTACCATCACCTCTAAAAGCATCAGCTCCAATAGTATCAATGCTGGCATTACTAAAATCGACTTTACTTAAACCATCATTCCAGCAAAAAGCACTAGAGCTAATAGTAGTAATGTTAGAACCGGTAAAATCAATCCTCTTCAAAAATGAAGAATTACTAAAAGCATTAACGCCAATTGTACCAACAGTAGTATTGCTAAAATCTACTTTAGTCAAAAATTCCATATCATAGAAAGCACGGTCTCCGATAGTCTCAATATCAGAGCCATCAGGGAATTTAATCTTTTTGATATTTGATTGAGCAAAAGCATTGGTACCTATGGTTTTAAGGTTTGTTCCAAAAGCAAAGGAAGATCCTTGATAACCAGTAAAGGCATTATCACCAATAGTGGCAATGTTGTTTTCAGCAGAGAAACTAACACCAGTGATATCGTTACCAAATGCATTAGCTCCAATTGTAGTTACAGTCTCTGGAATAACAATATCCATACTATCGCCAAAATTTAATAATCGATTTCCGGTTCCAATAGCGGTTACTGTATAAGTTACTATCTTTCCATCAACTTCCACTGCTTCATAAGAGGGGAAAGTAATAGAAGTAAAGTTGTTACCGCCACTTCCACTATTCCAATCACAGACAGCAACGGAAATACCGACCGATGATCCGGAAGTAGGTGTTTCAGGATCAGAAGCCGTAAAATTAATCTTATAGCCATGTTTATCAGTGTTAACTAATATATCTCCGTTAGAATCATAAAAACCAGGTTTCTTAAAAACAGGTACTGAAGGACCAAAAGACCAATCAGGTATCGTAATAGTAGCAGTTGATTTAGCTAAACCAGAATTATTAAAAACCCAGATGGAATAGCCTTCATAGACTCCTATTCCAATAGCGCTACCCACTAACGCTAGAAGACTTGTGATGATAATCCCCCTCGGTTTACTAATGTGAATCATTATCTATTTGTTCTATCATTGTAGGCTGAATGAACAAATAATGCAACTCCGCAGGCTTATTGAGGGCAATTGCTAAACATTTGATTAACAACCAGCATCTCTATTAGAACAATACTCGATAAAAGTAAAGAGACACACTACTGAGCAACCTTAACCTAATTCTTTTTCTTTCCATAGATCTTTGGACCAATGATGCAGAAAGCAATAATAGCAAGCAGGGTAAAAAACATAGAAAAATAATAATCGGAATTTAAGCCTTCACTGCCGGTAAAAAATAGTATTACAAAAAGAAGACCTTCAATAGATACAAATATATTTTGGACAATATTCATTTTCTTCTCTGTATTAAAGCTAAGGGAGCAAACATAATACCAGAGACAGCAAGAATGGCTATGTTGGATAAAAAGATAAGCAATAAGAGAACATTGCTATAGGAATTAATATCAGTAAAGACCAACTGATAAATGTTAACAGATTCATAGGAAAAAGAGCCAGAAGAGAAATCAACTCTAACCCAAATAAAAAGAAGGAACATCAATACAGCAAAAGAGGCACCAACTATAGGAGCGATTAAGCCTTTCAGGTCTCTCTTATGTTTTACTTTTGCCTTATCGGTTTTTGAAGTGGTATTTCTTTCACCGGCTAAAATCTCATCTATCGATACTGAGTATAATTTAGAAATGAAAATTAGAGTCTGAATATCTGGTAATGATTCTCCGCGTTCCCATTTAGAGACCGCCTGAGGAGAAACATTCAACAACTGTGCCACATCATTTTGAGTCAGATTCTTTTCTTTTCGAAGAGCAGTAAGAAAAAATTTGCTATTTTGGTTTGATCCATTTTGTCTTGGCTTCCTTTAACTCTCACATTATAGAGCCAAAGGTCAAAATATTTTAATAAGCTGTTAGTTTGCTACGCTCAACCAACAGTTGATTTTTGATATATTTTCCATAATTTAACGGCAAATTTATAATATCTTTATCTCTTATTGGCTACCTTTTCTTTCACAATCTTAGTTGTCTTTTTGCCAAAGAAATAAAGTAAGAAACAGATTAAATAAGTCATTGCAAACATCAAAATAATAAAGAGAACACTGACATAGACCTTCTGATTGTAGATATCTAAGAAAGGATAAGGAGGTTCAATGCTCTTTACTCCTACTAGAATAAGAACAATAACTCCATAGACAGTCATCGGAATCATACCAAAGAATGAATCAGTGATCTTAAGTTTAAAGTCATCATCAAAGAACAAGAAATCAATAATAGAAACAATAGGGCAAATCAAATGCAGACAAACCATTGAATATGAGCCGATTAGACCTACACCCATCATCGGAATCAAAATAAAAAGAACTGTTAAGAAAGTTAAGGTAGTACCGACTAAAGAAACAAAGTAGAAGATATTGACATACTTAGGTATCTCTTTGCCTTCTTTTAAACCGTGAACCTGGTAAACAAGAAGCAAGATAGTTCCAATAAGAAGAAGAACATTGGAATCATTAGTAAAGAACCTAAAGAAATCCCATACATTTCCTTCACTGACTTTGCCAGTCAAAGCTACAGTTAGGCCAGAAACTTCAAAAATCAGAACTACTAGATTAAGAATCAGGGCAATAGTCTTTCTTGTTTTTGTTTTCATTTTATTTGCTTTCCAAAGTAAGTAAATTTTAACATAAAGGTTTTTTTACAAGCATAAAAGCAATAAAGCATAGGAAAATAAGGCAAAATTAAGACTAAAATATACTGGATTATTAAGCAATTGCAAAGTATTTTATTTAAATAATCATATTTATCTTTTTATCGTATTTATTCCTTCAATTGCCCTTTATCTAGACTATAATAAAAATAGTAGAACGAATAGTCGAAAAATGAAAAATCGTTTTTTGCTTTCACCATTAATAGTCTTTCCAACAATGCTTTCGCCTTTTTCTTCTGATAGGTCAACAAAGTAACTTGAGGTTCCGATATAATGCTTGAACTACAAAACATAAGTAAGGTATTTTGGAAAAATAGCAAATCAATTTTTACTAATTTAAATTTTGTTTTTCCTAACACCGGCCTTTTTATCCTTAAAGGAAAAAACGGAGTTGGAAAATCCACCCTTTTATCTATTCTATCTGGGCAGGATTCACACTATGAATGAAAGCTTTTATTAGACAATATAGAAATAACCAATAAAAATAGATTATATAGATTCATTCATCAGTTATGTTCCTCAAGATAGTCTTACTTTTGATGATAAAACTGTGTTAGAAAATATCCTTCTTCCCTATAGCAATCCTGACAAAGATAGAACTAAAGAAATAATAAGCAAATTAGGGCTTAGTAAATCAATTAATCAAAACTGTTCTTCTCTTAGCGGCGGTGAAAAGCAAAGAGTTTCCTTTGGTCGTGTCATTTATTCATTAAAGCCAATTGTATTATTAGATGAAATTACTTCAAATCTTGATCCTGAAAGTTCCTCAATTATTTTGCAAATAATAGAAGAAATATCTTCTACCCATCTTGTTATTTTTGTTACTCACGAGAATCTTCCAAATGATTTTATTAAAGACTCCTCTCTATTGCTACTTCAAGATGGAAGCTTGAAAACAATGAAGCAAGAAGAAAATAAAGCCTCTATTCCGGTAGAAGCTGAAAGACTTTCTAATAGAAAATCAAATGTGGATATCAAATATTCGTTTAAGCAAGAAAAGAAAAGCCATATATGGCTATATTTGATTTCAACTATCTTTGTTGCTTTCTCCATTATATTTTTATCAATGGGCTTCACTTTTGAGCAGAAATACGATGATAAGAAACAAGAATTCATCTCTAATGGCTACAACGATAAAATAACCGAAGTCTATTCTAAGACAACTCCAGTTTTTCTATCAAATTCAAAAGACTATGAAGGAACACCCTATGAATGCTATGATTCTTCTTTAAAACCAAATTACAACAACGAAGAAAAATATGGTAATCCTGGAACTATCTTTTCTGGTTTCTTTTATTATTCTGAAAATAGTTCCCTTCCTTATCAAACCGAAATCGTATCAGGAAGAAAACCCCTAAAAGAGAATGAAGTAATCATTTCCGATGTTTGCTTTAATAATTGCACTAAAGGTTTCTCAATTGGAGATAAATTCCCTGATAATGATTCTCTAACTGTAGTAGGTACTTATAAAGCGTTAGATCTTGCTAATTTCTCCACTAGATATCTTTGCTATAACGAAAATGATGATGTCATTAATCAAACTGTTAGAATTTCTTATGGATTTATGTCGGAATCGGTCTTTACTTATAAAAAAGAGAGTGCCTCTTCTAAAACATTTGCCTACCCAAATACGACTGGCAATGAAAAAACTTTTCTTAAGAAAAAAAAACCAGTCAGCTTGATTGGTTTGCTCCAATTGCTGTCGATAAGAATGGAAAACCTCTTTTTGCCTATTTTAGTTATTTTATAAGCAATGAAATCTTTGGATATATTGCTTTAGGAATAATTGTTATTTTTGGGTTATCGTTCACATTCGCTTTCTATTCCAGAAACAAATGTAAGTTTATTCTTTTACGGTTTATGAATACCAGAAGAGAAAAGCTTACCAAAGGCAATTATTTGGCGTTTTCTATCAATTTAATAACCAGTTATCTATCAGGAATAATCATTGCTTCATTAGTTATTTGTATCATTAACCTTACTTATAGTCATATTTTGGGAATAACAATAAATGTTTTGTCTTTCCCTGGCTTGTGTTTCTTGTACGCTTTTCTTGCTCTATTGCTTGTTGATCTCATTATCTATATAATGCTTTACTTTTTCCTAGCGAGAAAAGATCTTTCTAAGCAGATTAGTGAAATTAAATACAAATGATTACTGTTACATCACTATCAAAAAGTTTTACTAATCATCATCTATTTTCAAGCCTTTCCTTTTATTTAGATAAGGGCCTTCTATCTATAGAAGGAAAAAGCGAATCAGGCAAATCCACACTTCTTTCCATAATTATGGGAAAACAAAAGCCAGATTCTGGATCAGTTTTATATGATAAAAGCAATCTAGTTTTTTCTTATTGTGGTCAAGAAGCCTCTTTGATTCCTCAGCTTTCACTTAAGCAGAATCTAAAAATCTTTAATTGTGAAATCAATTATCCTATTCTTAAAAAATTAGAAAATGGTCTTAACTATCATGACTTTGATAATTCAATACTATCTCTTTCAGGTGGTGAAAGACAAAAAGCTGAAATTATAGCCTGTCTTTCTAAAAAAGCTGATGTCTATTGCCTAGATGAGCCTTTTTCTTCTATTGATAAAGAATCTAAAGCCTTTCTGGTTTCCTTTCTTAATTGGTTTTCAAAATCTTCAGCAATAATTCTTATAAATCATGATGAGACTCTTACTAACCTTACAAAGAAAACCGTTATCAATCTAAATGACGGCAAGGCCATAATCCAGAGCGGCGAAATATCTAATTAAACTTATGGCAAAAGTAATAAGCCTTACCAATCTAATAGCTTTTGGCCAGCCATTAAAAGCTATTTTAAGAGCAATAAATTATATTCTTTAATTAAAACCTTATTTAGTACCGTTTCTTTAGTATTCCTAGCTTTAGGCATTGCTTATAGCAGTGTCGACACTACCTTCCAACTAAACAAAAGATTAATTGAGGCTGATCCTTTTAATGCTCACCCCATTCAAGTGAATAACATGTCATCTACGCCTGATTCTTCCTTCTTTGAGACTCTAAATAATCATGGCATCGAATATCTAGAACTATCTACCGGAAGCAACCGACTTAATCTTGATGGTGTTTTAAACAAGAAAGATCAGATTGAATACTATTCAACCAAAGATTCCAAAGATAACCTCATCACTCAGGAGCAAAATGTCACTCTAGACAGTAAAACCTATAATCTTTCTTTCATTTCTAAGCAACAATTTTACTCAGCGTTTCCTTTTGATACTCTTCAGTGGAAAAGCATCCAGGATAGTTACACTAAAAAAGAATGCCTTTTATGTAATCAGGGTTTCATTGACGAATTAATCAAAGATATGCCTTCAAGCCTTTCATTTGAGAAAGACAATCCCAAATTCTATGGTTGGCTTTATTACTCATATGATTCCGCAACAAACCAAATTGATGGCTCGACAATTTTTTTAATTGATTAAACCGCAAACATAATTGAGACTGATAATCCTTATTACCTATCAATACCATCAAAAAGCATCGGTGATATTGTCTATGACAACAATGGTATTTCATATCGAATCACTAACCAAGATACTGATGGAAGAATTCATTTCGAAATAGATCTTTTTAAATTCCTAGAAATGCATTCATTCAAAACCTCAGCCTATTCTTGGATGGGGTATTTTATAAGCGATGATTGCCTGTTTTCTTTAATGAAGAAATACTCTGGGGAGATCACTGCTTTTGATATCTCTTACGAAAGACCTATTCTTTCAAGCAACATCTATTTTTACCTTCTCTCTATCATCTTTCTTTTAGCTGATATGTTCTTTGTTTTCTTCTTAAGAAAAGGAAAAGAAAAATGGTTTACTTCCTTGAAATCAGTCTATCAAAATCAAAATATCAGTGCTTCTTCTTTAAAAATAGGGCTATTAATTTCTAACATTATTGAAGAAATACCGGCTTTAACACTTTCGATTTTACTATATTTCTTTGTTTTCCTTCCTAAGGCAAATTTTGATACCATGGTTTTCTTCTTCAGTAAAAACAAAGAAGGCTATTACTATTATTCGCAGGAGCCACCAAATAACTATTATGATTCTTTGCTTAAGCCTATTAGTATCTATAATTTCAATTATCCATTCTTCTTAATTATATTGGCATTCATTATTCTTTCTCTAACTCATTATTTATCTTTGATCAACGCCAACTCAAAGAAAAACAAGAATTAAAAATCCCACCTATTTCTAAGTGGGATTAATTGATTAATACGAATTAAGCCTTATAACTGACATTGATTCCTGAATACCAGCCGGTACCATAATGCTTTTTAGCCTGACCTGAATTATATCCATATAAGACAGCAGAAGCTTTGTTCCTGCAGCCAGTGGCAAAAGCGTAACCAATGCATTTATCAGGAATGCTAGAAGAAAGTAAGAAAGTAAGAGATGAAGTATTCTTTTGGTAAGCGAAAGCATAACTAGAAATCAACTGGATATCAGATTCTCTTAAATCAACAGTTCCCGAAATGTCACACTCTCCAAAAGCCAGATAATTAATAGTATTGATCTTGGTATTAGTGAAGTTGACATTAGCTTTGCTGCAGCCAAAGAAAGCATAGGTATCAATAGTTCCAATAGTTGCATTAGTAAAGTCAACCATAGTCATAGCTTCGCAGTATATGAAGGAATTATAGTTGATCTTATTAATGGTAGAACCAGTCATATCGACCTTCTGTAATCCAGAACAGTTATAGAAAGCTTCATTATAGATAGTCTGAACAGTGGAATTAAGAATATTTAGGGTATTAAGAGAAGAAAAGCTTTTAAAAGCCTGATAATCGATAGTCGTAATCTTACTATTATTAGTAATATTAATGTTCTTAAGAGCAGTACAAGAAGTAAAAGCAGATTGTTTAATTGTTCCAATTGTCGAATTATTAATATTGACATCAGTTAAAGAGGTGCATTCAAAGAAAGGATAGTTATCAATAGAAGCTAAGTTCTCTACATCTAAGAAATTAACTGTCTCTAAAGAAGAACCCCTAAAGGCACTATCACCAAAAGAAGACATCTTAGGACCAAAGGTAAAGGAAGTTAAAGAAGTATAAGCAAAGGCATAAGATTCAATTGAAGAGATATTATTAGCAGTAGAATAACTGACTCCCTTTAAGGTAACATCCTTAAAAGCTTTGGATGCAATCGTAGTGACCGTAGATGGAATCTCAATTTCAGTATTATTGCAGACATTATCAAAAGTAAAGCTTTTACCAATCTGAGAAATAGGATGAACATACCTAATTCCATCGATAGTCTCGGCATAATAAGCCGGGAAGATAACCTTGGAAAAATCAGTAAAAACTGAATCATTAGGATTCACTGAGGCGTTCTTGATATAGATAGTACTATCCTGAACCTTATCATCACCATTTTTAAAGTAATCAATTTTGAAATTGATCTTATGTCCTAAACTATCTTCGTTAGTTAAAGGCTTCTTAAAGTCATCATAGAAGCCATCATTAGTGATCTCACCATCAAAACTCCAATCAGGAATAATAATGTTGGCTTTATCAATAGTATCAGAGACTTGATTGCCGTTATTGAAAACCCAAGTGCAATAGCCTTGATAGATGCCAAAAGAGGCTGCCATTAAGGTTAAGCCACTTAAACTACCGATGATTACGGCTAGAGATCTTTTAATGTGCATAAGCGATATAATTTATCAAATAAAGATAGATAAAGCAAGTGATACAAAATTATATCGATAGCTATCGAAATATTTGATAATTTTAAATTCTAACATACATAGTACTATGTAAATTATAAGGCAAATTTGATAATTTTATTTATTTTATTTTATTCATATATTATAAGTTTAAATATCTTTATTTTTATTTTCTAAAAGTATTAAAGTTCTCTAGTCATTAAAAGACCAGATTCTTTATTTAGTCACCAAAAAAGGCTCTCAATTAAAGAGCCTTTCTTTTCTTAATTTAGAGTCCGTAATTAAAGGTAGTATTACTGCTCCAGATTGTATCATAATCGGAAGCGAATTTAGCATGAGCCTCTTCCTCAGTAATACCATAGAAATTAACAGTGACTTTACCACTACAGCCCGTAACAAATTGACTTCCAATATAATCAACAGTGTCAGGAATATCAATAATCAATTCGCTATTGTTATACTGACCATAGAAAGCCTGTGAACCAATAGATGTAATACCAGAATTTCTTAAATCAATAGTACCTGATAATGAGTTCTGATAGAAAGCACATTCTCCAATACTATCAATTTTAGTATTAGTGAAATCAGCGCTTGTGATATTACTATTGCCAACGAAAGCATAGGCATCAATAGTGGTGACAGTAGAATCACTGAAATGAACTTTAGTGAGATAGTAACAATAGGCAAAAGCATATTGACCAATACTATCAATATTAGAGCCTTCAGGGAAAACTACTGAATTAAGGCGAGAACCTTGGAAAGCGGATGTGCCAATGGTCTTAAGTTTCGTACCAAAAGTAAAAGAAGACCCTAATAAACCAATAAAAGCTTGAGAACCAATACTAACAATATTATCTTCACCTGAGAAAGAAACACCAGTGATGTTGTATCCAAAGGCACCATCACCAATAGTAGTAACTGTTTCTGGAATAACAATATCCATATAGTCACCGAAATTCAGTAAAGTAGAACCGGTTCCAATACCAGTTACTTTATAAGTGACAAACTCTCCATTGATCTTTACAACCTGATAAGAGGGAAAAATCACAGTCTTAAAATCACAACTTTTTCCAGGGCCACCCGGTCCACCAGGACCGCCACCGCCTCCATGACCCGTGTTCCAATTACAATTAGCATAATTAATGCTTACTATATAGCATTCAGCTGTAGAAACAGGATCAGTTGCATCAAAATCAATCTCATAGCCTTTCCAGTCACGGTTAACCAATAGTTTGCCATTTGAATCACAAAAACCTTCCTCATCAACATCTAAGCCACTTGATGAGAAAGACCATTTAGGAATATTTACTTCTGCTTCAGCAATTACATTTTGAGAATTATTAAAAACCTAATTGGAATAGCCTTTATAGACTCCGATTCCAATGGCACTACCCAATAATGCAATTAAACTGATGACGATGACCCCCCCTCTTTTTGCGGTTGTGAGTCATAATCTCATTTAATTAATTTTATAGGGAAAAATCTTTAAAACACAAGCTTTTTATATTTAACAGGCTATCTATCGAACTCTTTTTTAAAAACAGGAAGAA
>ENA-UOOE01000400-UOOE01000400.1-fermentation-metagenome-genome-assembly--contig:-NODE-400-length-43175-cov-40.346081_pt1 | contig 43175 bp, 38 predicted proteins | sample MGYA00245776_ERZ724021 | MGnify/ENA primary metagenome ERZ724021 (study PRJEB28704, sample SAMN03018321) | fermentation metagenome | biome: anthropogenic terrestrial biome; feature: soil; material... | reverse complement strand
ACATGAACTGGTTAAGACCTGTGAATCACGAAATCGAGTCTTGGCAACCTTTAGAGGCACATCAATTGGTTGAATCTTACAAAAAAGGGGAACTGAAAGGCAGATTAAAAGAGATTGCAGCGACATTGAACGAAGAATCCAATCCGGTAATTATGTTGATAAAGCACAAGAATTAAAACATATAGGATAAATTAAAAACTAATTTATGATGAAACAAATATTCTTTTTTATTAGTTTTATATTGTTTTTTTTGGCATGTACTCATAAAGAAGTACCATTAGAATATCCTGTTATAGATTTGGTCGGAAGTGTGGAAAAACATCAGAGAGTTTATTGTTCTGACCTATTTTCATCGATCGATCTTGTTCCTTTGGAAACTAAGGAAAAATGTTTAGTGGTATATACCCCTTTCCCTAAAATAATACTCAAGGATAGTGTCATTTTCATATCAGGAAATACACTTTACGCTTTCAATGTTTCCGGAAAATTTTTAAATCAAATTGGAACAAAGGGACAAGGTCCCCAAGAATATTTGCACTCAACGAGGTTTTTTATAAATACTGACACACCCACAATATATATGGAAGATCTCAGAAAAATAGTAGAGTATGATTTTTCAGGAAATTATATACGAACTATTCAAACACCTGAAATTAATGATACTAAATTAATTAAATCTCACAACTCTGTCAGCAACTAAGAGTAGATAGTCAATAATACACAATATGATCAAATTCCTCCTCCGCCGTCCCATCGCCGTCCTCATGGTCTTTCTGGCCTGCGTAATTATCGGCATCATCACCTACAACACGCTGCCCGTGTCGCTGCTGCCCGACATTGCCATTCCCGAAATTACCGTGCAGGTGACGGGCGACAACATGTCGGCACGCGAACTGGAAAACACCGTGGTCAAACCCGTCCGCCGCCAATTGATGCAGGTGGGCAAACTGCGCGACATCCGCAGCGAGACCCGCGACGGCTCGGCATTGGTGCGCCTGAAATTCGATTTCGGCACCAACACCGACCTGGCATTTATCGAGGTGAACGAAAAGATTGACGCCGCGATGAACAGCCTGCCCCGCGATTTCCGCCGTCCGCGAGTAATTAAAGCCAGCGCTACCGATATTCCCGTGTTCTACCTGAACCTCACGCTAAAAGACGATGCGCCTTACACCGATACCGACGAGCAAAAATTCCTGGACCTGTCCGATTTTGCCGACAACGTGGTGAAACGCCGCATCGAGCAACTGCCCGAAGTGGCCATGGCGGACATGACCGGACTGATGTACCGGCATCTTCAGATCGTACCCGACCTTCCCATGCTGGAATCCGCCTCCATCAGTTTAAACGATATCGAAAACACCCTCGCGGCCAACAACATCGAGCCCGGAAGCATGATTGTGCGCGACGGCTATTACGAGTACAACATCAAGTTCTCCTCGCTGCTGCGCACGCCCGAAGATGTGCGCAATATCTACCTGCGCAAGGGCGACCGCATTTTTCAGCTCAAAGATCTGGCAAAAATTGAGGTGGCGCGCCAACCCGAAACGGGAATGTCTCTTATTAACGGAAAACGGGCGGTTACCTTAGGAGTTATTAAACAGGCGGACGAAACCATGAAAAGCCTCAAGAAATCGCTCCACGCCACGCTTGCCGACCTGGAACGCACCTATCCCGACGTGCAATTTACCGTGAACCGCAACCAGACCGAACTGCTGGATTACACCATCGCCAACCTTCGGGAAAACCTCACGCTCGGCTTTCTGCTCGTCTTCATCGTGGCGCTGCTTTTCCTGGGCGATGCCAAATCTCCGATAATTATCGGTATCAGTATGACAACCGCGCTGCTCACCACGTTTATCTTTTTCTACCTCTTCGGGCAATCGCTCAACATCATCACCCTTTCGGGACTGATCCTCGCCGTGGGAATGATGATCGACAGCGCCATCATCGTAACCGACATCATCAGCCAATACCGGATGCAGGGTTACTCGCTGGAAGAGTCGTGCATCAAGGGAACCAACGAGGTCATCACGCCCGTGCTCAGCTCCACGCTCACCACCATTGCCGTGTTCGTGCCGCTGGTGTTCATGAGCGGCATAGCCGGAGCCATCTTCTTTGCACAGGCGTTTGCCGTAAGCGTGGGTCTGCTTATCTCCTACTTCACGGGAATAATTTTGCTGCCCGTGCTGTACAAGTTGGTGTACGGCATGAAAATACGCCCCAACAAGATTGGCGATTTCTTTGCCCGGACACAACGGCAGGCCGATAAACGGGCTTTCAGTTGGTACGACCGCGGAATCGAAATTTTCTTTCGCCACAAAACTGTCACGTTTCTGTTTATCATCCTTTCCGTTCCGTTTTGCGTACTGATGTTTCGCGTCATGCCCAAATCTTCCATGCCGCACATCGACCACACCGAAACCGTGGCAATGGTGGAGTGGAACGAAAACATTCACGTGGACGAAAACAGGGAGCGGGTTTTCAATCTGATGAAATCGACGGACGAAATGACCACCGAACATGCCGCGTACGTTGGACACCGGCAGTACCTGCTCGACAAGGAAAACGACCTCACACCCTCTGAAGCGCAACTCTATTTCCGCACCGGTAAAGCATCGCAAATAGACAAGCTGAAACAATACATTTCCGGGTGGATAAAAAAGAATTACCCGCACGCCGTGGTTACGTTCTCGCCTCCCGAAAACGTGTTCGAGAAGATATTCGATACTTCCGAGGCAGACATTGCCCTGCAACTCTATCCCGCCAACCGCGGGGAGGTTCCCGATGCCGAAACCATCCACACAACGGAGCGAAAACTGCTTGCCGCCACCGGAGAGGAAGCCGAGGGTGTGCCCTTTGAACAGCAATACACGGTGAGCATCGACAAGGAGAAACTGTTGCTTTACAGCGTCGATTACGCCGAAGTATATCGCACGCTGCGCACCGCTTTCCGCGAAAACCAAATAGCCGTGCTGCGTTCGTACCAGCAATACCTGCCCATTTCGTTGGCGGGAAAACAGCAAACCGTGCAGCAAGTGCTGCGTGAAACGCTGGTTAAAACCAACACCACTTCGGGCAATCCGGGAACGATGATACCGTTGCAGTCACTCGTGAAAGTGCATCGTGGCGAAGACATCAAAACCATCGTGGCGGGCAAGAACGGCGAGTACATCCCGATGAATTACTACAACGTGAAGCATCCCGAAACGCTTATCAAAAACGCTGAAACGGTTATCAGACAAGATAATGTGTGGGAAGCGGCGTTTTCGGGTAGCTTCTTCTCCAACCGGAAGATGCTGGGCGAGCTGGTGGTTATTCTGCTGGTCTCCGTGCTGCTGATGTATTTTATCCTCTCCTCGCAGTTCGAGAACTTCCTGCAGCCGCTCATCGTACTGGTGGAAATACCCATCGACATCGCTTTTGCATTGGTGTTGCTCTGGGTAACGGGACATACGCTCAACCTGATGAGTGCCATCGGGCTGATAGTGTCGAGCGGTATCATCATCAACGACAGCATCCTGAAACTGGATATGATCAACGAACTTCGCAAACAGGGTGTTCCGCTGATGGAAGCCATCCACACGGGCGGCGTAAAGCGCTTGCGTGCCATTATAATGACGTCGCTCACTACCATTCTGGCAATGGTTCCGCTGCTCTTTTCGTTCGATTTGGGTTCGGAATTGCAGAAACCGTTGGCCATCGGGATGATCGGGACGATGGTAATCGGGATGCTGGTCAGCCTCTTTGTGGTGCCAGTGGTTTATTGGGCGATATATAGAAATAAAACGTCGGATATGAAGACTGTGGAGAATGATTAATGTGTTAATTGTATAATGTGCCAATTTGATATCTTTATTCTAAAATAATAAAAATATGAAATATAACCGTTTATTATTCCTTTTCGCGGTTATGGGTTGGTTCGGTTCAGTCACTGTTTCCGCCCAACAATCTGAAATAACCCTCGATTTGCAGCGCACCGTGGCGTTGGCAAACGACAGTTCGCTCTCGGCGTTTCGTGCCAAGAACATGTATATGGCAAGCCGGTGGGAATACCTCACGTTTAAGGCGGCACGGCTGCCGTCACTCACGCTTTATGCCACGCCACTGCGCTACAACCGCGATTTCACCCGCCGCTACGACTCGGAGCAGAACATCGATGTGTACCGCCGTCAGCAATCGCTCTATTCCTACGGAAACTTGGCCGCTCAGCAAAACTTCGACTTCACGGGTGGAACGTTTTTCGTGGATACCGAACTGGGCTACATCCGCAACTTCGGTGACCTGGCACGAAGCCAGTTTAACAGCGTGCCCGTCCGTATCGGTTACCGGCAGGAGTTGTTGGGCTACAACCGGTTTAAGTGGGAAAAGAAGATTGAGCCGCTCAAGTTCGAACGGGCGCAAAAGGAATTGATCTCCAATCTGGAAACCACGGCTGAAACTGCGTCGGGTTACTTTTTCGACTTGGCGATGGCGCAAGCCGAACATCAACTGGCGTTGGAAAATCGAAGGAACTCGGAACGGTTATACCGGATCGGTGAGGAGAAACACAAAATCGCCTCCATCGGACAATCGGAACTGCTCACGCTGAAACTCGACCGCGTAAACGCTCAAAACTCGCTTCAAAATGCCGAACTGCGCTTGAAACGGGCGATGTTCGCCTTGGCGGCCTACCTCAATCTGGATAAGGACACGAAAATAACGCTGCAACTGCCCGATTATCCCAAAGATGTCATCGTAAACGTGGACGATGCCCTGATGTTCGCCAAAGAGAACAACCCGCAGTATCTGGAACACAAGCAGCGTATTCTGGAATCGGAGCAAACGCTCGACCGCACCCGTCGTGAATCGCTGTTCAGCATCGGGTTGAACGCAAGCATGGGGTTCAACCAGATTGCTCCCACGTTCCGTGATGTATACCGCAATCCGCTGCGGCAGGACATTCTGGCGCTGACGCTCACCATCCCCATTGTGGACTGGGGCGTTCGCAAAGGACGGTACAACATGGCGAAAAACAACCTGAACATCACGCAACTTTCGGCACAGGAAAGCGAAATCCGGCTGGAAGAAGACGTGATCATGACCGTGGGTGACTTCTCGGTACAGCAACAGATGATCCGCAGCGCTGAAGAGGCGATGGAACTTGCCAAAGTGGCGTATGAACAAACGCGGGAGCGTTTTATCATCGGAAAGGCGGACATCAACAGCCTGACACTGTCCACCAGCCGCCGTCAGGAAGCACAGCGCAACTACATCTCCGCCCTGCGCAACTATTGGCAGAGCTATTTCAAGCTTCGGAAACTGACGCTGCATGATTTTGAAAAGAACAAACCGATAGAAGTGGATTTTAATGTGATGAACTGACGAATTAATAAATGAGCAAAAAAAACTCCATATCCTCCTTTACCGTCATTGTTGCTTTCCTCAGCATCGCGATGATGGGCATTGCCCTTATCCCGATGTTGCCGGTTAAGCTGGCTCCCTCACGCACACTGCCGAGTTTAACGGTCTATTTCTCGATGCCCGGCAACTCCGCCCGTATCGTGGAAATGGAAGCCACCTCGAAGCTCGAAGCGATGCTGGCACGTATCAATGGTGTGAAAAACATCTATTCCACATCGGGTAACGGCTGGGGAAACATCACCCTCGAACTGGACAAGCATACGCCCGTCGACGCCGCCCGCTTTGAAGCCTCCACCATTGTCCGGCAGACGTGGAACGATCTGCCCCGTGAAGTTTCCTATCCCTACATATCCGTCCGCAGTCCCGATGAGAATGCATCGCGGCCTTTTATGACCTTTACGGTTAATTCAGCCGCCACGCCCATCGTCATCCAGAGATACACCGAAAACACCATTAAACAACGATTGAGCGATATTGCCGGATTGTACAAAATCGACGTTCGCGGCGCTACGCCGTTGGAGTGGCAACTGACCTACGATGCCGACAGGCTGCAAGCTCTCGGAATAACGGTAAACGACATCCGCCAGGCCGTTTCGATGTACCATTCCACCGATTTTCTGGGGATGGCGGAAACGGAAAGCGGAAACGATACGCCCTCGTGGATGCGCCTTATGCTGGTATCGGGGGGCGATACCAACGCTTTCGACGCGTCTGCCATTACCGTGAAGAACCGCGACGGTGCGCTTATCCGCTTGGATCAATTGGTAAAAGTTGTGCACACCGAACAAGCGCCCAACAGCCATTACCGCATCAACGGGCTGAATTCGATTTACCTGTCGCTCACGGCGGAAGAAACCGCCAACCAGCTGCGGTTGAGTAGGCAGGTGCACGAAACCATCGACGAACTCCGCCGCACACTTCCTCCCGGTTACGAAATTCACAACAGCTACGATGCCACGGAATACATCCATACCGAACTGAACAAGATTTACCTGCGAAGCGGGTTGACGGTGCTTATCCTGCTGCTTTTCGTCTTGCTCATTACCCGAAATCCGCGTTACCTGTTTCTTATTGCCGTTACGCTGGCAATTAACCTTGCCGTTGCCGTCATCTTTTATTACCTCTTCGGTTTGGAGATCCAGCTTTATTCGCTGGCGGGCATTACCATTTCGCTCAGTCTGATTATCGACAATACCATCATCATGACCGACCACCTGGTGCACCGGCAAAACCGCAACGCCTTCATGCCCATTCTGGCGGCAACGATGACCACGGTGGGCGCCTTGTCCATCATTTTCTTTCTGGATGAAAAGATACGGCTCAACTTGCAGGATTTCGCCGCCGTGGTAATGATCAATCTCTCGGTATCGCTGGCGGTGGCGCTGTTTTTCGTGCCGGCGATGGTGGAGAAAATCAAACTGAAAAAGCGCAGGCCGATGAAAAGACGGGGTTGGCTTCGCCGTCTGCCTATCCGTCCACGACGGCTGACCGTTTATTTCAACCGCTTTTACGGCGGAATGATCCGTATACTTTCAAGATATAAATGGATTCCCTTTACGGCAATCGTACTGCTGTTCGGTTTGCCTGTATTCCTGATTCCTGACAAAATCGAAAAGGAAACCGGATTCGCGGAACGGTACAACAGGATTTTCGACAATACCACCTACAAGGAGAAAGTAAAACCGGTTGTAAATAAAGCTCTGGGTGGTACGTTGCGCCTGTTTTCGGAAAAAGTGTATCAAGGAAGTTACTTCACGCGAAGCGAAGAGGTGGTGCTTACCATCACCGCTTCGATGCCCAACGGAACCACCCTGCCACAGATGAACGCCCTTATCGAAAAGATGGAACGATACCTGAGCGGGTTCGCCGAAATACGTCAGTTTCAGACCGATATACCCAACGCACGCAGGGCATCCATCCGGGTGTTTTTCAACAGGGCATCGGAACGGAGCGGTTTCCCGTACCAACTCAAAAGCAGCGTTATTACCAAAGCGTTGGAATTGGGTGGCGGAAGCTGGGGCGTTTACGGTTTACAAGATCAGGGGTTCAGTAACGACGTGACCGAATTTGCCGGAAGTTACCGCGTGAAACTCTACGGCTACAACTACGACGAATTGACGGCCTGGGCAGACACGCTCAAAAACCGGTTGCTGACCTACAGGCGTATCAAGGAGGTACTGATTAATTCCAATTTCTCGTGGTACAAGGACGATTACCGGGAATTCTCGTTCGATCTGAACAGGCAGCGGCTGGCTTCCGAAGGCTTTATGCCGGGCGAACTGTTTGCCTCGCTGCAACCCGTTTTTGCCAAAGATGTATGGGCTGGCTCCTTGGTTATCGACGGCGAACGCGAAGATATCAAGCTGGCGAGCCGTCAAAGCAAGGATTACGATATTTGGGCGCTGCAATACATCGCGCATAACCTGGGCAACCGGATGTATCGGTTGGACGAGCTGGCGGATATCTCCAAAGGGCAGGCTCCGCAGGAAGTGGGCAAGGAGAACCAGCAATACCGCCTGGCGGTGCAGTTCGATTACATCGGTGCAAACACGCAGGCGGGGCGCGTGTTAGACCGCGAAGTGGAAGCGCTCAACAAAATCCTGCCGATGGGCTACACCGCCGAAAAGGAAGAATCCGGCTGGGGATGGGGTAAAAAAGAGAACAAGCAATATTGGCTGATCGGTTTGTTGATTGTAATCATATTTTTTACCACTACCGTATTGTTTAACTCCATCAAACAGCCGTTGGCGGTGATCTTCGTCATTCCGGTGTCCTTTATCGGGGTGTTTCTTACGTTTTACGGGTTCAAGCTGAACTTCGACCAGGGCGGTTTCGCATCATTTATCCTGCTGTCGGGAATTACCGTGAATGCCAGTATTTACATTCTGAATGACTTTAACCGGATTCGAAAAGTCTGCCCGAAAATGGCTCCACTGCGTGCTTACATTAAGGCGTGGAACTCCAAAATCATTCCGATATTCCTTACGGTGGTTTCCACGATGCTCGGATTCATTCCGTTTATGGTGGGAACAACCAGGGAAGCGTTTTGGTTTCCGTTGGCTGCTGGCACAATCGGCGGGTTGGCGATGTCAATTGTGGGGATATGGGTATTTTTGCCGTTAATGGTGGTGAGGAGGGACAAAATTAAGAAGCTAAAAAAAATAAGAGTAACTAAATCGAAAAAATGAGGTCCAATAATCTTACCTTTTTATCCCTCAAAAAAAGATTGACAAACACCCTTCATCCCCGCAGAGGATTCGTGAAGATATACTCGTCAATCGCTTTCTCTCGGAAATTGTGTCCTAAACGTCTGCTAATTTGGATTTTAAAACCTAAAAATACCGGATAGAAAAAAGTCGAAATGGATGGGAAGTGTCTTCGGGTAAAAGCAATTCGTCAGAAAAAAAGTGCACTACTTTCAAAAATAACGAAGACGTTTGCGCTTATTTTGAAGAAATATTGATGGGGGTATATCGGGAATGTATTGAGAAAGGAATGATATTGGAAACTTAAATGAAAACCTATCAACATTTTCTTGTTTGCAATTTTAATGGTGCCACTATGCGGTTGCACACAATCGGCAGAAAAAAAAGCACTCGGGCTTGATGATTGCCTGGTTGTTGCTTCTAAAAGCATTATTAACGGCGACACGGTTATCACGTGTGATTTTTCGTTGGTAAAAGATACTATCGATTTTCCTTTGAGCAACATAATGTCTGATTTGGAGATGATAAAACTTGAAAACTCCGATTCGGCGTTAGTTTCGCGCTACCACACGTTTGTAAGCGAAAATTATATAGGTGTTTATACCATGGAAAATGAATACAAACTGTTTGACAGACAAGGCAATTTCCTTTGTGAAATCGGTAGGAAAGGACAAGGTCCAGGAGAATATATGTTCTTGTATGATTCGCAAATTGACGAGAAAAACAACCGCATTTACCTGATGCCGTGGATGCAAAAAAAGATATTGGTATATAATCTTCAAGGCAAATTTCTGTCGGATATCCCCTTACCCGAATTTGTGCCTAAAGCCCGCTTCAACATAAACACGAACAAACAGATTGCTACCATTATGATTTTACCATTCAAAGGGCAGAATAATTATGTTGTGTGGCAGCAAGATTTTCAAGGCAATATTCTGCAAAGAATCAGCAGTGAATATTTCGCTCTTGAACCGGATTACGGAAACGAAGTTATTTCATATAGAAACACACAAAACATCGATTTTTACCTGGCAGGGTGGCCCGATAAACAAGACACATTGTACTACTATATGGGCAACGAAAACCGCTTGAAACCGGTCTTTACATTTACAGCAACCGAACCGTTCAGTCATTGGTATATCGATTTACCAGACCATGTGATAACCATAATCGCCCAACAGGAGCGGATGGATGAAAACGGACAGTTTTATGCTCCTGTTCCCAAACAATTTATAGTGGATAAACGCACGTTGAAAGGCGCTTACATAAAACCGGTTATCGATCAATTGGGTGGTATTTCCATTCCTTCACGTGTTTTGTATCAGGACGGCTATTTTATTGCCAATATGTATCCGCACGAACTGAAAGATGGATTGGGAAAAATAATCCGTAACACAGAAAACAACTTGTCTGAACAGAAATTGCCCAACATCAAAACTCTTTACGAAGATATTGATGAGGAGGGGAATAATTATATTTTGATTGGGAAACTGAAATCGGTAAAATAATTATCAAATACCAATCGGGGCAAATCTATGATAGATTTTTCGGGTTGTAAATCCTGATAAAAGTTTTGTTGAATTCTTGGGAATCGTTTCGGATAATGATAATGCGGTGGTTGTTATTTCAAAACTAAAATGATCGTCCTTGAAAAACAATCTTTATAATCAAGTAGTTATGCTTTATGTGGAAAATGGTTCAGTTATTTGAAAAAATATTTAATGATAACTGGATTCATTTCTTCTTTTGCATTTACCAAATCCCGAAATTTTTGTCGATTATTTTCATTTAGCATTCCTTCGGAAACGTACTTTTCTAATGTTCCATGATCACACCAGGAAAGAGCAAATTCGTTCGTTACTTTTCTGGGCAGAAAATCTACCTGTTCAGTAAAATATTCAATATATTTACATTCATCGATAGACTTATCATATATCAAATAAACTCCCGTATCCGCCTTAGAATTTTTTAATGCTATCTGGGCCAATAAATACCTGTTATTTTGACCTTGAAGATTTATTTTGTATGGAAGCATGGATATACTCGACGGTTTATTCGGTAAATTTAAATTCTTTGCATCATAGTTTAGTTTACCAAAATTCCACGTGTACGCAGGTTTCAAAGAATCTGTACCAACTTCGTAAGTCGTATTATCAACAAAACGATAAAAATACCATTTCCCGTGATACTCGTAAAATGGAGTATGTGAGTTGGTCGATACAAAAAAATAGGTATTTAAAAGTATATCATCTTCATATTCTTTACGAATAATTGTATTCTTCCCCACATCGTAATAATTAATTTTATACGGGTCTAAACTCATCCCTACATAACAAACGTACAGGTTTGCATTAACCGGTATGAAGTTCCAATAATAACCAGATGAGTTCTCAGGGCGAAATAAGGTTTTTATATATTTACCCGACAAGTCGTAACTATAAATATTTCCCAAGCCCGTGAGGTCTATATTACCAGTGAAAGGATTAATGATCATACTTGTTATATCAATATATTCCCCAGGACCTTGACCGTGTTTACTTATTTTAAATATGAATTTTCCCGTGTCATCAAACACATGAATACTAAGTGAATTCCTGTCAAAAATATAATACCTGTTTTGATAATGAATAATTTCCTCACAATAGCCGATTAGAATATTATCACTTGTTTCCAAAGGAATCAATTCAATATGACTGAAATAATCAAACAAAGAGGCCTTTTGCGGTTTATTAAGGTTAACTTTAATTTGATTGTCTTTTACCGGATAATACACATACGAATCCTCAATCAGAGGTACAATCTCTTTTACCTCTGTAACCTTTACCTGTTTCGTTTTATTGCAGGATACGGAAACTAAAGAAAAGATAATAAATATTATCTTTATCAAGTTTTGATGGCCGATGGGTTTGTGGTATATCGCGTAGATTATCATTCCTAAGTTCAATTATTAAGTATAGCAGAAAGTGAAAAATCATAGAGCGACTCTGTCCAATGTTGTAAATCAAACAATTCTCGTTTGAAGTGAAAAAAATCATTTGACTATTAAAACAAAGATACGAAATTGAATCATACCGCATAACGGACTGATGAATTTTTAACCTCGTCCCATCGGATTTAGTCGGTCGGCGGGATTTGTCTAATCCCGCCTGAAATGCTGCATGGATTTTTAATCCGATACACATACCAATCCGGGCAAATTTTTTGCAGTCGCAGCAGATTGGCAGCGGCATTTTCAATTTGTTTACTGCCTAATTTAACCTCAATTGCCGCCCATTTTCCGTTACGCAACCTGACAATCATATCGGCTTCCAGTTCAGTTTTATCTCTGTAGTGAAACAGGTCGCCATCGTTGGCTTGCGCATAAATTCTCATATCACGGGTGCAAAGAGCTTCAAAGAGAAAGCCGAATGTTTCAAAATCGTGCAAAATGCTATCGGGATTGGCACGCATAACAGCCGTGGCAATAGACGGATCAACAAAATGTCGTTTAGATGATGTGCGAATAGCCGTTTTGGAGCGGATTGACGGTTGCCATGCCGGTAAATCTTCAACCACAAAAATTCGACGTAGCGCATTGAGATAGGATGAAATTGTCTTGTCGGAGATGCCGGTTTCGTGAGCTTCAATGTCGGCTTTTATGGTTTGTATGGATGCTGTGGTAGCGATATTACGCGCCAATGAGCGTAGCAACATACGCACGCGATCCGGACTTTTATCTATTTCGTCCACACGCTGAACATCCATATTGATAACAGCTTCCACGTAGTTTGTAGCCATCTGCAAAGCGGTTTCCTTTTCTTGCCCAACGGTGGCAGGCCATCCTCCCCGACAAGTTAAAAAGGCAATTTCTTCGATGCTTAACCGGCTCATTCCTTCAATTTGTTGTTTGCCTTCAAATAATTCTCGAAGCGAAACCGTCCCGGTCGAATCCATTGATTTAAACAGGCTCATTGGTCGCAGCAGCAACCTTGCAATACGTCCCGTTCCGGTATGGGCGGTTACATTTCTCTTTTATCCACTTCAAAACGGACAGCATCCCATAATACGGGAGCCATTTGCCACTCATCTAATAAACGCGGCGCCTTGCCGGCGAGCAGCATAGAGGGCTTGGTGTCTGCCATAGCGATGTAGGATGCCGAATTATCGGGGTCTTGCATGTATAGCACGTTCTCTGATGCGCGACGTGCCGTTCTGGTTTTTCCACACCACTTGGCGCCTTCTATAAGTACTGCACCGGATGACTTTAAGAGCGCTTTCAGTAAATTATCGCAAATGCGAGGTAAATAGGTGTTATTCTTCATTTTTGCGTGTTTTGTGATAGAGCAAAAAAAGACAATTTCTTTATGACTACAAAGAATTTTCCGTGTTTGGACGTATTTTATTTCCGTGTTTGGTGGATAATCACTTCCGTATTTGGCTGAAAACTACTTCTGGGTTCGGTGATTTTGTGTTTAAAGAAGATAAAAGGCTATGAGTTCAACTTCGCTCTCTAAACAATGTAATTTTAATATTCACGTTCACGATTTTCGGCTTTTTGTTTCAGGTTTTCAATTATTTTTTCTTTTTCGTCAGCGATTTGTTGGAGCAATTCTACTTCCTGTTCCAACTGCCGAAACTTCAGCGTTCACAATTACAATTAGAACCTTCAACATCTCTGCTTAATTGCATTTCTGCCCTTTTGCCGTTCACGGTAATTCTGAGGCAAATGGGTGCCTCACCGTTTTTTAATAATCGTGTTTTCCGAATGAAAAACAGAAGCGAAAAATAATTTGTTTTCATCTCCACCTAATTTAGTTGATTTAACATTGTAAAATTACTATTTGCAAACCAAAAATAAAGAGTGTAAATTGCATATAATCAATGCAAAACAATCAAATAGGTGGACTAAATTTCTTAAAATTAAAAGTCCACCTATTTGGCCGATTTTTCTGCTCTTTTTGCACTATTTCGGGTGGACATAAATAAAGAAAACCCCTGAAATCGACTGATATTCAGGAGTTTTCTTTATTTTGATTTGTTAGAAAGTGATCCGCCTGGGGCTCGAACCCAGGACCCCATCCTTAAAAGGGATGTGCTCTACCTGCTGAGCTAGCGAATCAGCCTAAATGCTTTCTTTCAAAAGCGAGTGCAAAGGTAAATCAAAATATTTTAATAAGCAAAACTTGTGGAAATAAAATTGCAATAATTTTTTAACAGTTCTGCTAACGTGTTAATACCTATAATGTTCCGGCTTGTATGGCCCGTCGATATTTACCCCGATATAGCCGGCCTGTTCGGGGGTAAGTGTTGTCAGTTTCACCCCGATTTGTTCCAGGTGAAGCCGGGCAACTTCTTCATCCAGCTGTTTGGAAAGCCGGTATACACCTGTTTCGTAATCGTTTTTCCACAAATCAATCTGTGCCAGGGTTTGGTTGGCAAACGAATTGCTCATCACAAACGAAGGATGGCCGGTTGCACAACCCAGATTTACCAGACGGCCTTCGGCAAGCAGGAATATGGAGTTCCCTTTAGGGAAAGTATATTTGTCTACCTGCGGTTTGATATTAGTGTGAGCGATCCCTGGAAAACTGATCAGTTTGTCCACCTGTATTTCGTTGTCGAAATGCCCGATATTGCACACAATGGATTGGTCTTTCATGTTGTGCATATGCTCGATGGTAACCACGTCCCGGTTTCCGGTGGTGGTCACAAAGATGTTGCCTTCTTTCACGGCTTCTTCCATGGTGGTTACCTGAAATCCTTCCATGGCGGCCTGCAGGGCACATATGGGATCGATCTCCGTAACGATAACCCTGGCTCCGTAGGAGCGCATGGATTTGGCACAGCCTTTTCCCACGTCGCCGTAACCCAGCACGACCACTACTTTTCCTGCAATCATCACGTCGGTGGCTCGTTTTATGCCGTCGGCCAGTGATTCGCGGCAACCGTACAGGTTGTCAAATTTCGATTTGGTAACCGAATCATTGACGTTGATGGCGGGAACCAGCAGCTCCCCTTTTTCCATCATCTGGTACAACCGGTGAACGCCGGTTGTGGTCTCTTCCGAAATACCCTTCAGTTCGGCAACAGTGCGGTGCCAGCGTTGGCTGTCTTCTCTCAGTATACGGTTTAACGTATCCAGAACTACCTGTTCTTCACGATTGGCCCCTTTTCTATCAATGGTTTTCGCATCTTTTTCTGCCCGATAACCCAAGTGCACGAGCAACGAAGCATCTCCTCCGTCGTCAACGATCAGGTTCGGACCTTTCCCGCCGGGGAATCGTAGTGCCATCTCCGTACACCACCAATATTCTTCCAGCGTTTCGCCCTTCCATGCATAAACGGGGATTCCGGCTGCGGCAATCGCAGCAGCAGCGTGGTCTTGAGTGGAGAATATGTTGCAACTGGCCCACCGTACGTCGGCTCCTAAATCAACCAGTGTTTCTATCAGTACGGCAGTCTGTATGGTCATGTGCAGTGAACCCGTGATGCGGGCCCCCTGGAGAGGTTTTTCCGATGCATATTTTTTGCGGATTGACATCAACCCAGGCATTTCGTGTTCAGCAATTTCAATTTCCTTCCGTCCGAAACCGGCCAGGGAGATATCCGTTATTTTATAAGGTAAATCCAAAGAAAAATTTTTATCCATTTCCGTTTTATTTATTTTTAAGCCTACAAAGTTACAAAATTTACAGAATGTTTTTACCTTTGAAACCAGTAATCACTGAATTTGTTACTGAATTTTAGCATGTGTTACGGTATCGGCAAATATTGACAGCTTGAAGATTATCTATTCAAAATACCTTCCTGTGAAGGGTTTTCGCGCGATCAATCTTTTCGGGATCATTTTTGCCAGAAAGGAACAGCCGGAGTTAAGCAGGCAGATTATCAACCACGAGTTGATTCATACCCGGCAGATGCTGGAGTTATTGGTTATCGGATTTTATGTCTGGTACATTACGGAATGGGTAATTAAATGGATTATTTACAAGGATCGGCTTTTGGCGTACAGAAACATTGGATTTGAGCGTGAAGCATTTGATAACGATGCGAATTTAGATTACTTGAAGTATCGGAGACGGTATGGATTTGCAGGTTACGTTTTGTAACAAGATACATTTCACTTAAAAATCACAGAAATATGGAACCGACAAAAATTCCACCTGACTTTCATGCAAAAAACAAGCAGGTGAAATGTCTGCGGATATTTTTTTTACTGGCTCTTGTCAGCACAACCTTCACCATGTGTGCGCAAAAAAGTAAAAAGGAAATCAATTTAAAACAATATATAACTATGGGATATAATCAATTGACTCCTGAAGAAGAGTTTGTTATTTTACATAAAGGAACCGAACGCCCTTTCACGGGAGAACTGTTGGAAAACAAAGCCAAAGGAACCTACGTTTGTAAACGGTGTGATGCGCCGCTCTACCGTTCCGAAGACAAGTTCGAATCGAATTGCGGGTGGCCGTCTTTCGACGATGAAATTGTCGGTGCTGTAAAACGCGTCCGGGATGCAGATGGACGACGTACCGAAATTCTTTGCAACAATTGCGGGGCGCACCTGGGTCACGTTTTTCTGGGAGAGGGTTTTACGGCCAAGCAGACGCGCCATTGCGTGAACTCCATCTCCATGAAGTTTATTCCTGCAGGCCATACGGATCTGCGAAAGGGTTACTTTGCCTCCGGCTGTTTCTGGGGGACTGAATATTTTTTTATGAAAGCCAAAGGCGTGAAAGAGACCCATGTCGGATTTATGGGCGGCCACGTGGATAATCCCACCTACGAACAGGTTTGTCAGAAAAATACTGGACACCTGGAGACGACTGAAGTGGTTTTTGATCCGGCGGAAACAACCTATGAAGAAATGGTTAAGCTGTTTTTCGAAACCCACGATTTCACACAAACCAACGGACAAGGCCCCGATATTGGCCCGCAGTACCTGTCCTGTATCTTCTATTCAACACCTCGGGAGAAAGAGATTGCTGAAAAATACATCGCCCTACTGACAAATAAAGGATACAAAGTGGCTACAACACTTAAGCCGGCTTCTACATTCTGGAAAGCAGAGAATTACCACCAGCAGTACTACGAGCATAAGGGAACAAAACCGTATTGCCACAAGTATACCAAAGTTTTCTGAATTTATTGTTTTTTATAAAACTTTTCGATGATCTGATGCGTTTATTACATGTATTGTTTAAATATAAAATGATCAAAAGTTTAACTAACTAAAAACAGTAAATTATGAAAGTATTTCGTTTGGTATCGATGCTCGCATTGATCCTTGCAGTTGGGGTTGCAACAACCTCCTGCAAAAAAGTAAAAGACGCTGATGTACAAGCTGCTGCCCAAATGGCGTTAGCCGCTAATCCCGATTTGGCAGACGTTTCAGTGGCTGTATTGGATCAGGTAGCCACACTCTCGGGAACGGTAAAAGATGATGCATCCAAAGCTTACGCAGAAACTACTGTGGCAGCGGTTGAAAATGTTAAATCGGTGGTTAATAACATCGAAGTTGTTCCTCCTGCCCCTGATTTTACAGCTATTGACGCTGCCCTTAATTCCGGTTTGGCTGATGCGTTGAAGGACCACGCAACCGTTAAGGCAGAAGTAAAGGACGGTGTGGTTACGTTGATAGGTGAAATTCGCAAGAGGGATTTACAGAAGTTGATGGAAAAGGTAAATGCGCTTAATCCGCAGCAAGTTGTCAATAACATTACTGTAAAATAACCGGAGATATGGCATTACAGGAAAAATACAAGGAACTGGTTGACCTTGCCCGGCAATATGGCGCAACCGTAAGTGATGAAGGCAACGTGTTAAGAGTGAGGGGAGAGGTCCCCTCGGGTGCTTTGAAAGACAAAATGTGGGAAATCTACGACAGGATTGATCCCAATTTTAAAAACAACGACCTGATACTCGACGTAAATGTTAAAGCTACCGAAGGTGGAAAAGTAAAAGTGGTTACCCGTGAGAGCAACCTGAACATCCGTAAAGGCCCTGGAACAGACCAGCCGATTGTGGGAAAAGCAGCTCACGGAGATGTGATCACGCTTATCAGCAAAGCGAACGACCAATGGTGGTTGGTACGTGACAACGACGGTGAAGAGGGGTATTGCTACTCCCAGTACCTTGAACCCGTACAGTAGGCTGAAGGCATTTGATGGAGAAAAGCTTCCGTTCCTAAAAGGAGCGGAAGTTTTTTTATGGAAAAATGATGCTTGATTCATGTATAAACTTTGCGGTAAACATTCCGGCTGAACAGAAAAATAACTACATTTGCAGATTAATTTATCGTAAAGTCAACGATTACTTTTGAGTTGATTTAAAGTTATGCAGACCAGTACAAATCAAACGGGGCAGTACACCTTTACCATTATTGTCCCTGTTTATAATGAAGAAGACAACATTGCCCGGTTAGAAGAAAAACTCAGCAATTATTTGCCTCAGTCGCTTTATAAAACGTGTGTCTTGTTTGTGAACGATGGTTCAACGGACGATAGTGGAAGCCGCATACACCAGATGTGCGACAGACATCCCGGTTTTTTCTATATTGAGATGAAAAGAAACGGCGGGCTCAGTGCTGCGCTTAAAGCTGGCTTCGATTACTGCTTTTCGGAATACGTAGGGTACATGGATGCGGATATGCAAACCGATGCGGATGATTTTAACCTTCTGCTCCCCGGTTTGGCTAATTGTGAATTTGTTACGGGTATTCGTGCCAACCGCAAGGATTCTTTTTTCAAAAACCTGCAATCGAAGATAGCGAACGGTTACCGGCGGATGATGACGGGAGATGGTGTTTCTGATACGGGGTGCCCGCTTAAAGTGATGTATACAGATTATGCCAAGCGTATTCCTATGTTCAGGGGGATGCACCGGTTTCTTCCGGCGCTCATTTTGTTGCAGAACGGCAACGTGCAACAAATTCCTGTAAGGCATTATCCACGTATAGCGGGAAAATCGAAATATCATTTGTGGAATCGCCTCACCGGGCCTTTTATCGACTGTTTTGCCTATCGGTGGATGAAAAAAAGGTACATAAACTACCACATCGTTGCCAGTAATTTACATTGATTATGCAAGGAAGTCCGGCCTGGGTATACGCGATTGGTTTTCTGGCGCAAGCTTTTTTTTCGGCACGGCTGTTGTACCAATGGATTGTCACCGAAAAGGCCAAAAAAGTACTTTCTCCTGCTGCATTCTGGATACTAAGTATTTTTGGATCGTACCTGCTGTTTATTTACGGTGTGCTCAGGAATGATTTTGCGATTATTCTGGGGCAGTTTATTTCGTATTACATCTATTTGTGGAACCTCGATCTGAAAGGGCTCTGGAAGGGCCTCCCTTTTGCATTAAAATCCATTCTGTTGCTCACCCCCCTCGCAGCTACGTTTTTCCTGATGCGGGATATTCCGGCCTTTGCCGCCGCATTTTTTCAGAACAAGAATGTTCCTTTCTGGTTGTTGGTCTTCGGTTCTGTCGGCCAGGTCCTGTTTACTTTCCGGTTTATTTATCAATGGATATATTCGACACATCGTCGTGAATCCGCACTGCCCATTGGATTCTGGGTGATCAGCCTGTTGGGATCGGCCAGCATCATTGCCTACGGGATTTTCCGGCTCGATCCGGTATTGATTCTCGGACAATCGTTTGGTTTCGTGGCGTATATCCGGAATATAATGATTGATTATTCAAACAAAAAACATATATCGGATGAAGAATAAATACCTGTACCTTATTTGGTTTGTTGCCTTACTTCCGGTAATGATTCTCCGTGATTATACGCCCGATAACGAACTGCGGTATTTAAGCATTGTGGATGAGGCATTGCAAAACGGTGATGTTTTCACGTTTACCAACCAGGGTGAAATTTATGCCGATAAACCGCCGCTCTATTTTTGGCTGATGATGGCCGGAAAAATATTGCTTGGAGGGCATCGGATGTGGTTTTTGTCCTTGTTGTCGTTTGTTCCGGCGGTAATAGTTCTCACGACTATGGCAAAATGGGTCCGGAAAGAAAACGCAGAAAATCAGACCGAAGCTTTGCTGATGTTGATGACGGCGGGGTTGTTTACCGGCCTTGCTCTTGTGGTTCGGATGGATATGCTGATGTGCATGTTTATCGTATTGGCGCTCTATACGTTCTTTAAAATATATAAAGGGGAAGGAGGAAAACGCGACTCTTTTTTGTTTCCGGTATATGTTTTCCTCGCACTTTTTACGAAAGGGCCTGTGGGAATCCTGGTCCCGTTGTTGTCGACACTTGTCTTTCTTCTCTATCAACGGAAAATTCATACGTGGAGACAGTATTGGGGCTGGAAAAGCCTGCTTGTCCTGTTGTTGGGATGCGGTATCTGGTTTGCCGGAGCTTACATGGAATCGGGGAGTGAGTACCTCAATAACCTGTTGGTGCATCAGACGGTGGGCAGGGGAATCAACGCCTTTCATCACAAACGCCCGTTTTATTATTACGTCCTGTCTGTTTGGTACTCGTTGGCACCGTGGATGTTTCTCTCCGTCGGATTGATTGCCTTTGGGGGAGTACGAAGAAAAATTCAAACCGAAATTGAGCGTTTCTTCTTGATTATTATACTGACAACGTTTGTCATGCTGTCGGTTATCAGTTCGAAGCTGGCCGTTTACCTGCTTCCTTCTTTTCCATTTTTCATTTTCCTTCCGGCACTTCTGTTGAAAAAATTTGATCCAACGAATATCTGGTTGCGTATTTCATTAGCTGTTCCGGCAATAATCTTTACATTGGCCTTACCTGCTGTGTTTTATCTTTCTGGAACAGATGATGCTTTTTTTGCCGGTGTTTTTCTGGTTTATCTTGCTGCGGGCATCATCACGCTTAGCGGGTTAATAGTTTTATACCTGTTGTTTTTTAAAAAACAGTTGCAACGCCCGGTTCGGGTGATGGCTGCCGGGGTGCTGCTGACGGTATTTGTTGCCGGGTTGGCCATGCCGCAACTGAATCCCTATTTGGGGTGGAGCCGGTTGTGTGAGAAAGCCTCTGCCGTGGCATCCGAAAAACGAACAACGGATTATTACGTTTATGGTATTTCACGTGCCGAAAGCATGGATGTTTTTTTGAAAAAAGACGTGATTTTTGCTGATAAGGAGGAAATCGTGAAAAATAAGCTGGACGGACAACTTCTTTTGATTTCCGATAAGGCTATAAAAAAAGACGAGGATATCCGGTCGTTTCTTTTCGGTAAAGAGCAATATGCGGTTGGTAAGTATTTAGTTGTAGCATTATAAGTGTAAAAAAATGAAAGTATTGGTCACCGGTGCTGCCGGATTTATTGGTTACCACGTTGTCAAAAAACTGCTTACTCAAGATCTTGAGGTGGTTGGGCTCGACAACATCAACGGTTATTACGATGTAGGATTAAAGTTTGCCCGCCTGGCAGATTCAGGCATTCCGAAAGAAAAAATAAAAAAAGGCCAATGTGTACAAAGCCATAAATTTCCGGCCTATCGTTTTATCCAACTCGATCTAACCGACCGGGAAGATGTTTTTTTACTTTTTAGAAATGAAAGATTTACTCATGTGATCAATCTCGCCGCACAGGCGGGTGTCAGGTATTCGCTCGAAAATCCGTTGTCTTACATTCACTCAAATATTGTCGGTTTTACCAACTTGCTTGAGGCTTGCCGCACATCGTCCATACGGCATCTTGTGTATGCCAGCTCAAGCAGCGTGTATGGTGAAGATACGCCCGTCCCCTACAAGGAGTCTGCCCGGACCGATCATCCGGTAAGCTTATATGCCGCAACTAAGAAATCCAATGAGTTGTTGGCGTATACTTACAGCCGGTTGTATAAACTGCCGGTAACCGGCATCCGTTTTTTTACCGTTTACGGGCCGTGGGGCCGTCCCGACATGGCACCCTGGCTGTTCATGTCTGCTATATCGAAAGGTATGCCCATAAAAGTATTCAATAAAGGGGAGATGCAGCGTGATTTTACATACATTGATGATGTAGTGGAAGGTGTGATGAAAATTATCCCTTCCCCTCCGCAAACCGGAATTCCGAGCATGGTTTATAACATGGGGTGCTCGTCACCGCTGCAATTGATGGATTTTATCGGTATTATCGAAAAGACAACGGGGAAAAAGGCCATTGTCGAAATGGCCGATATGCAACCCGGCGACGTTGTTTCCACTTTTGCCGATACGTCATTGCTAGAAGCCGACTTCGGGTACAAACCTTCCACGCCGGTTGAAACAGGGATCCGGAAGTTTTTTGAGTGGTTCGGCGATTACGAAGCGAAAAGACCGAGATAGACAGGGGATTATTTTGCCAGTAGCTTTCCCAAAATGGCCGAAGAGATAAAATCTGCCGCTTTTGTATTCAACCCTCCGCCCATCACCAGCATATCGGCACGTTCCCGCGATGGTTTTATGAACTCCTCGTGCATGGGCCGCACCGTTTGATAGTAACGTTTTATTACCTCCTGAGCTGTTCTTCCGCGCGATTCCATGTCGCGTTCGATAATGCGCGAAAGCCGGTAGTCCGACTCTACCTCCAGGTAAATACGCATATCCATTTCGTCGCAGAGTTCGGGTTGCGTGAGAATCAGGATTCCCTCAATCAGCAGTATCTTATTGGGTTTTATGCGGATCGTTTCGGGCTGGCGGGTACAGGTAAGGTAGGAGTAGGTGGGGGAATCTATCTCCTGTCCCGATTTCAGTTTTTGGATATCGCCCCGCATCAGCTCCCATTCAATGGAGTCGGGATGGTCGAAATTCAGCACCCGACGTTGCTCAATGGGCAAATGGCTGCTGTCTTTATAGTACGAATCCTGCGTGAGCAGTGAAATCTGGTCGTAAGGAACTCTTTCGAGGATGGAGTTAACCAAAGTGGTTTTTCCCGAGCCGGAACCCCCGGCAATACCAATAATGAACATATATATAAATTTGGGCTTGAATGCTTGTTGGGTTTATTCCCTGGCAAATAGCAGTTTAAGTGAAAGGATGATATCGGCTTTGTTGCTGTTTTCACGAAGAATTACAAGTACCGTATCGTTGCCGGCAATGGTTGCCATGATACCCGGTATGTTGTTGGTGTCAATGTCGTGGGCCACCCCACGGGCATATCCTCCCGGAGTTTTCAGGACAGCAAACTGGCCCGAAAATTCAATGTTGATAATGCCGTGACGGGAAAAAGGAGAGGTCATTCCAAACTTTTCCGTTTTTGGCCGCGGCAACTGAATACCAGGCAGCCGGTAGAAATAGTTGCCTGCGGCATCGGGCGTTTTAGCTACCTTCATCTCCCGGAAATCGCGCGACAACGTGGCTTGTGTCAGTTCAAAACCTCTGTCGGAAAGCTGTTTCAAGAGCTCCTCCTGGCTTTCGATAGAGCTATTGCCCAAAATTTGTGCAATAGCTTCCTGACGTTCCTCTTTACCGGGTTTCTTCATAGACGGTGTGGTTGGCTCACGGATTACTTCCCCCAAAAGTAAAAACAACCGGTATGGGTGCCGGAACTTTGACGGGTCTGTTTCCCACCATAAGCTTAGGCCAAAGTTTCACCGTCACCTTTGTTTCATCGGACGACAAACCTAAAAAGCCACTCATCTCACGGGCGACACGATCGCGGGAATACCTGTTTATCAGGTTTTTTAGATCCACCCCGATAGATAAGGGCAACACGGCTGTTTGTCCGGGTTCAACGCGAAGAGGAACATCCATTTTCCCGGTTGTAAACTCCATTTCATTGATTTCAATGGCATACTCGAGTGCATTTAGAAATGCGGCCGCCTGATTGGGGTTTTTTACATCCATGTTGAGGGTCATGCTGAAAGGGATGGTTTGTAAATTTCCTCCGGTCAGGATACTCGAAATGGAAGCAAAGTTAGAAAGTGAGATGGTTGAACCATTCCCCAGGTTTATTCCGGCCAACTGTATATCGGCGACGGAGTTATACGTGTATTCACACTGCGATAACTGAATGGCTCCGCCAATCTGATTAAGCACGTCACAGCTTGATAACGAGAAAATCAGCAGTATAATAAGCACTGTTTTTTTCATCTCTCCAGGGTTATTTTGTTATTTGTTTAATTACCGGATAGTTACCATGGTTGCTCCGAATCCGTATTCGCGGAACGAAGCGTCTTGATAGTAACAACTTTTGTATTTATTTTTTATCTCCTTGAGTAGCGTATTTTTTAATACGCCGTCGCCCTTCCCGTGAATAAAGACTATTTTCTGGCCTTTTCGTTTAAGGTTTTCCTGCATCACCTCGTTAAATTTCGCGAGTTGATATTCGAGTATTTCGGCATTGTTCATGCCTTTTGTGTTGTCTATAAGTTCATTGATGTGTAAATCCACTTCAATTGCGGGTTGGTGCTCTTTCTTTTCTATTCTTTGTATGCGGGGACGTTCTTCTGAAACAGTTTTTTCTTGCATTGCACGCTGGATTTCTCCTGCAGAAACCAGCATTTCCCGTTCTGGAATATCGTTCCGGGTAATGTAATAGACAAGTGCATTTTCGTCAAAATAATCGTTCTCCGTAAAACTGTGCAGCTTGTAAAACTTTACCGTATCGATACGTAATTCAACCGAGACCGGACTCTTGAAGCGGAACGTTTTGTTGTGCTTAAACGATACAAACTGAACACAAACTTTTTCCAGATCGTTCAGTTGGGATTTGTCGAACTCTTCGATAAAAATCTGTGTGTTGGGTTCTACGATACCGTTGAAACGACTTTTCCAAGAGTTGTTCTCCCGGCTCATGTAATTGAGGAAAAGGTAGTAATTGCTGTCGTTCACGAAATAGCATTCAAACGAAGTCTGAGTCATGTTCCGGGCATCGGCAGGCAGGTAAACCAGGCAGGTGGTGATCTTCTCGCCTTCGGCGGTTTCGGTGACCGGCCCCGTTTCATCGAGACGGGTAGAAGGCTTCGGTTCCTTAACCGGAACTTCGGTTTCGGGTTGTCCCAATTTTTCGTTTCCTGCGGCTTCCACAACCACACATTCCGAAACAAGAACAGGTACGTCGAATCCGTTTTCGTCTTCTACAATAACCAGTTGTTTGTTTAAAAACCCTTTTACCTGTCCTCCCCCCACGGTGTTCAGAAAACGAACCTTGTCGCCGATTTGTAATTTTTTCATTTGAACGTGCAGTTTCTTATATGCATTTTTTGATGCAAACACAAAGTTGCCTAATTTTGTCGGATTATTTACAGAAATTGTAATAAAAAAAAGACTAATTTTCTTAAAAATGAAAAAATGCGACGCGGAAAAGATCAGAATTGCCGATTATAGCTATACGCTTCCTCCCGAAAAAATAGCCAGATATCCGTTGGAAAAAAGAGATTCATCGAAACTGTTGCTCTTCAGAAACAATACGATATCTACCCGGCCTTTCTCCGGGATTGGTGCAGAAATACCCGAAGGCAGCTTACTGGTTTTCAACGACACCCGTGTGATTCATGCCCGGTTGATTTTCGAAAAAAGTACGGGTGCCGTTATTGAAATTTTTTGCCTTTCGCCGCATGCTCCAAGGGACTATTCGGTAAATTTTCAACAACGAACATCCTGTTCCTGGCATTGTATGATTGGCAATGCCAAACGCTGGAAAGATGATGTGTTGCAGATGAAAGTTTCTGTAAATAATGAAAATGTGTTGCTTTCTGCACGAAAGATAGAGAGTAATGCGGACGATGTGATTGTTGAGTTTTCGTGGAATAATCCGGGTTTTACGTTTTCCGAATTACTGGAAATTGCCGGAAAACTGCCCATTCCTCCTTATTTAAATCGTGCTTCGGAAGCAAGGGATGATGAAACGTATCAAACGGTTTATTCTGCGGTGGAAGGGTCGGTAGCTGCTCCAACGGCAGGGTTACACTTCACCTCCGAAGTAATGAGGTCTTTTCGGAAAAAAGGAATCCAATCTGCCCGGGTTACCTTGCATGTGGGAGCGGGCACCTTCAAGCCGGTGAAATCCGAAACCATCGGTGACCACGATATGCATATGGAGTTTATCTCCGTTTCAAGAGAAACGGTTCAGGCCTTGTACGAAAATGAAAATAACCTGATTGTCGTAGGGACCACGTCTATGCGTACCGTGGAGAGTCTGTACTACCTGGGGAAAAAAATACTTCTTCAGCCGGATATTCAACCGGAGGAATTAGTGGTTTTTCAATGGGAGCCTTACGGTGAAGAAAATCCGGTTTCTCCTAAACTAGCCCTTAAATCCATCATCGATTATCTTATTAGAAATAATGCAGATCAATTGCTTGCCTTTACTCAGGTTATGATTGTTCCCGGTTACACGTTCCATTATCCCCAGGCGCTCATCACCAATTTCCACCAGCCTCAGAGTACATTATTGTTGTTGATTGCTTCGGGTATCGGCAAGTATTGGCGGGATGTTTACGATTACGCGTTACAAAACGATTATCGCTTCTTGAGTTATGGCGATAGTTCATTGCTGTGGCTTACAGCCAATCAAGCGATATAGCTGCTATAGTCCTATGCTTATTGAACGATCAGGGGTAGAGGTGGATTATTGGATATGATAAAAAGAAGATAGTATAACGCTTTTTGTTTTGATTTGAAAGGTTTGGTGCTATTTTAATAAAAATATTTTAGTATATTTGTACCTTGGATTTATACTTCGGAAGCATAAATCATCTTTCCTAATATATGTATTAATAGGTTATCAATTTGAAAATAAGATAATTTTATGGAAAATATAAACGAAGCATTGAGCCTTTTACTGGTAGGTTTAACAACTGTATTGATTATTTTGTATCTGGTAGTTTTGATCGGTAATGGGGTTATTCGTTTTACCAACCGGTTTATTCCGGCAGAAACCATGGCCGTGAAAAAGGAGTTTGCCACCGGGAAAGCCAAACCTACCAATCCCGCGAAGATTGCTGCCGTTATTGCTGCTGTTGAAGCCATAACCGGAGGCAAAGGGAAAATAGAGAAGATCGACAAAATAGAAAAATAAAAATAATCATACAAAACATGGCAAAAGAAATAAAATTCAGTTTACTGTACAGAGACATGTGGCAATCGTCGGGCAAGTATGTCCCGACGGTTGAACAACTGCTGGAGGTGGCTCCGGCAATCGTGGATATGGGGTGCTTTGCGAGAGTTGAAACCAATGGAGGAGGGTTTGAACAGATCAATCTTCTTTTCGGCGAGAACCCCAATGTGGCCGTCCGGAAATGGACACAACCGTTTAACGACGCAGGTATTCAGACGCATATGCTGGAGCGCGGGCTGAACGGTATCCGCATGAGTCCTGTCCCGGCTGATGTTCGTCGGCTGATGTTTCAGGTAAAGAAAAAGCAGGGGACCGATATCGCCCGGTCGTTTGACGGCCTTAACGATCCGCGTAACCTGGAGAGTTCCATCAGGTTTGCCAAGGAGGCTGGTATGATTTCACAAGCTGCGCTTAGCCTTACGGTATCGGAAGTACACACTGTAGAATACTATACCGAACTGGCTGACACGCTGATTGGAATGGGTGCCGATGAAATTTGTGTGAAGGATATGGCGGGAATTGCCCGTCCGGCAACCGTTGGGAAAATAATTAAAAACATAAAAGAGAAGCATCCGGATATTCCTGTTACTTATCATGGACACGCAGGACCCGGATTCCAGATGGCTTCCATACTCGAAGCCGCTTACGCAGGCGTCGATTACGTGGATACGGCCATGGAACCGCTGGCGTGGGGAACCGGACATGCGGATGTGCTGGCTATCCAGGCCATGCTTAAGGATGCAGGCTTTAAAGTGCCGGACATCAATATGAAAGCGTACATGAAAGTTCGCTCCCTGACACAAAAATATATAGATGATTTTCTAGGATATTACATCAACCCGAAGAACAGGTTGATGAACTCGTTGCTTATCGGACCCGGACTTCCGGGCGGTATGATGGGTAGTCTGATGGCTGATTTGGAGAGCAACCTGGAGTCATTGAACAAGTGGCTGTCAAAAAATGGCAAAGAAGAAATTACTCTGGATGATTTACTGATCAAGCTTTTTAACGAAGTGGCTTATGTATGGCCTAAGATCGGAAATCCACCTTTAGTCACTCCGTTCAGCCAGTATGTAAAGAACCTGGCACTGATGAATGTTATGCAGATAGAAAGAGGCAAGGAGCGCTGGTCGGTCATTGCTGATAATATATGGGACATGATCCTGGGCCGGTCGGGAAAACTGCCGGGAACGTTGGCACCTGAAATTGTTCAGTTGATAAAAGAACAGGGCAGGGAGTTTTACAATGGAAATCCGCAAGACCTTTATCCTAATCAGCTGGATGAGTTCCGTGCTGAGATGAAAAAAAACAACTGGGATTTTGGGCAGGACGATGAAGAGTTGTTTGAGCTTGCCATGCATCCCGAACAGTACAGAGCCTACAAGTCGGGCGCTGCAAAAAAAGCTTTTGAAGAGGATCTGGCCAAGCGAAAGGCTGCGGCACAAGTTGAAAAAACTCAGCCTTCACCGGTTGAAGTTCCGGCAAACGGTGCAACAAACAATTTCCAACCCCGGCAGCTAGTGATCAACGTAGATAACGAAGAATACAGGGTCTATATATCCTATCCCGAGAACGACGGTATTCCGTTTCACCCCGTAAACAAAGATGTTCCGCCTCAGCCGAAAGTTGTTGACAGTCCTTCCGCTGTTCTTCCCGGTGGAAAAGTAAAAGAGGTAATCTCTCCCCTCGAAGGGAAGTTCTACTTAACCAAAGATTCTTCTGAAACACCATTGAAAGTGGGGAGTGAAGTGAAAATAGGAGAAGTTATCGGCTACATTGAATCCATGAAAACCTACAATGCCGTATCTGCTGAGGAAAGCGGTAAAGTGATTGAAATCTGTTTCTCAAACGGTGATTCGGTGGAAGAGGACGATATCCTTGTAAAATTGCAATGAAGCTATGAATGAGATTTTTTCGAACTTAGTAGATATGACGGCTTTTGGAAGCATTTCCTGGGGTACCTTACTTATGTGGATCATCGCTTTCATCCTGTTGTATCTGGGTATAAAAAAACAATATGAGCCGTTGCTCCTTGTTCCTATAGGGTTTGGTGTGCTGCTGGCAAACCTCCCCTTGGCTGGTTTGGGCATAGTGGATAACTCGCTCGTTCAATCGCCTGACGGAAGTTATATGAACCTGCTTGATATTGCCAGTGAGTACGGGATTATGAATTTCCTTTATTATGCGCTTATCAAGACTGGACTGCTGCCACCCATTATTTTTATGGGAGTAGGTGCATTGACGGATTTCGGACCCATGCTTCGTAACCTGAAACTTTCGTTGTTCGGTGGTGCTGCGCAATTGGGCATTTTTACCGTGCTTATTATAGCCGTACTTGTTGGTTTCAATATGAAGGAAGCCGCATCGTTAGCCATTATCGGTGGTGCAGACGGGCCTACGGCCATTTACACTACCATCAAGTTAGCACCCCATTTATTGGGTCCCATAGCTATTGCCGCTTATTCTTATATGGCGTTGGTTCCGGTGATTATTCCGTTGGTAGCCAATTTGCTGATGACCAAGAAGGAATTTCGTATCCACATGAAGAAAATGGATAAGCAGTTTCCCCCCAAGCACGAAATCAAACACCTGAAGACGGTGAAAATTGTTTTTCCAATAGTTTTGGGTGTTGTGGTAGCTGTTTTTGTACCTTCTGCGGCTCCGTTGGTGGGGATGTTGCTGTTCGGAAACCTTGTGAAGGAAATCGGGGCCAACACCAGTCGGCTCGCAGATGCAGCTTCCGGGCCCATTATGAATACGGCAACCATTTTCCTCGGATTAACAGTCGGGGCAACCATGACCTCTGAAGTGTTCCTGTCGCCACGGACGCTGGGAATTATCGTGGGTGGTTTTCTGGCGTTTGCTATCTCCGTTGCGGGAGGCATACTGGCCGTGAAACTGTTTAACCTGTTTTCGAAGAAAAAGATCAACCCTCTCGTGGGTGCTACGGGGCTGAGTGCTGTCCCAATGGCCTCACGCGTGGCCAATGAGATGGCGTTAAAATACGATAAATCCAACCACATCCTGCAGTATTGCATGGCCAGCAACGTGTCGGGAGTTATTGGGTCGGCTGTTGCTGCGGGTGTATTGATATCATTCTTGGGGTAAGATCACTCGCTCACAAACAACCGTTTACTGGAGAATAGCGGGTCGCAGGTTACGTTGATTTTTAATTTACGTAACCCGGCTTCATCTCCCGGAGTAGGTATATGAGTGGAGTGCATTTCGCAATTGTTCAGTTCGGTCAGTTTCTGCAATGCCATTTGTGCTGCAGGGTTGGATATCGCGCTAATCGCCAATGCTATAAGGGTCTCTTCCACATCAAGGCTGGCATTCTTCCCGTTCAAGATATCTTTCTTCAGGTGGGTAACCGAGTCGATAATATTTTCGGGCAGGAGAATCATGTTGTCGGGTAACCCTGCCAGGTGTTTGATAGCATTCAGGATCATACTGGAGGAGGCGTGCAGCAACGATGAATTCTTTCCGGTAACAAGGGTGCCGTCGTTCAGTTCAATGGCAGCGCCGCAATAGATTCCCCCGTATCCCTTTCCGTTCGTTTCGGCATCCTTGGCCGCTCTTCGGGCAGGTTCAACCACAAGACGATCTTCATCTTTCGCCCCGACTCTTTCCATGATCTCGGCGTTACGTTCGAGTGTTTCCGTGTCGATCTGGCCCATTGCGTAATCAACAAATCCCCGTAAATGCCGGCGGATAATTTCCTGATAAGCCGCCTCTTTGCATCGTTCATCATCAATAATCCCCGCACTGATCCGGTTTACCCCCATGTCGGTGGGAGAGAGATAGACGGAATTATTGCCAGTGATTTTCGTCAGAATCTCTTTCAGAAGATTGAAAGCCTCTATATCGCGGTTGTAATTCACCGCTTCCAATCCATATGCCTTCAGGTGGTAAGGGTCTATCATATTAACATCGCCTAAGTCTGCGGTTGCTGCTTCGTAGGCAATGTTGACCAGATGGTCTATGGGTAAATCCCAAATAGGGAATGTTTCAAATTTTGCATAACCGGCATCCTTCCCCTTTTTATAATCGTGATAAAGGTTGCTCAGGGCTGTGGCAAGCTTCCCGCTGCCGGGTCCGGGTCCGGTAACCACCACGATGGGTTTGGTGGTTTCGATGTATTCATTGGAGCCGTATCCTTCGTCGCTCACAATCAAATCGATGTTTTTCGGATAACCTCGCGTAGGATAGTGCAGGTAAACTTTAATGCCTTTCAACTCGAGTTTGTTCTTGAAGATTACTGCGGCGGGTTGTTTTTCGTACCGGGTAATAACAACGGCAGCTACATTGATGCCATACCATTTCAGGTCGTCGATGCTCTTCAATACGTCCACATCATAGGTGATGCCGAAATCGGCCCTGATTTTGCTTCGTTCGATATCTCCGGCATACACGCACATAATAACCTCTACCTGGTCTTTCAGTTTTTGCAAAAGACGCATTTTAACGTTCGGAGTGAAGCCGGGCAAAACCCGTGCTGCATGATAATCATACAAAATTTTTCCTCCGAATTCGAGGTATAATTTATCGTTGAACCGGCTTACGCGTTCGAGAATAGCAGAGGTTTGTTCTTGCAGGTATTTTTCATTGTCAAAACCAACACGACTAAAATTTTCCATCTTTTAATTTTCCGAATAATAAATAATAGATACAACTTACTTTCGGGACTCAAAATTACTCAAAATTTAGGAGAAATCCGCCTTAAATCGAGGAAAAGTAAGGGAGAAGAAGGTAAAACGGATAAGCCTTCTATCCAATTTTCAGCGCGGTCATTACCAATGATCCGCCGACAAATCCCCGGTTGAAGAATTCAACTTTTTCGTTATCTGTCTGTAGTGCGAGCGCATAGAGCATAGGCAGGTAATGTTCGGGAGTAGGAATGGAGAGCCGGAAGTCTTCACCTTGGGTAAAATAATCGATAAGCGGAGCGTGATTATTTGCGGTAATATATCCGTACATTTTTTCTGCAGCGGAAATTGCCCATCCAAACCCGTAATCATCATCGTTGATCCTTCCCCAATCCAGCAGGTGCAGGTTGTGAACCATATTTCCGCTTCCCATGATCAAGATGCCGCGATTACGAAAATCCGACAAGCATCTGGCCAGGGAGTAATGCTCCTGCGGTGTTTTAGAACGGTCGAGGCTTAGCTGAACAACCGGTATGTCCGCATCGGGATACATGTGTTTCAGTACGGTCCACGTTCCGTGATCCAGCCCCCATTGATAATCGGGGCCAACCGAATACTGGCGGAGCGTATCGATTATCTCTCCTGCCAGTTCCGGATTTCCCGGGGCAGGATACTGAACTTCGTACAATTCCCGGGGAAACCCTCCGAAATCGTGAATGGTGCGAGGTGTTTCCATCCCCGTGACGAATGTTCCCTCAGTTTCCCAATGAGCTGAAATGCAAATAATGACATCGGGTTTGGGTATTTCCGCTGTTACTTGCCGGAACCCCCGGGTGAAGTTGTTTTCTTCCAAGGCAATCATCGGACTGCCGTGTCCGACGAAAAGAACGGGCATTTTAGTTGACATAAGGCGATTTTGTATATAATTTTATTAACCGTTGAAACAAAAGGCTCTGCGCAAGGATAACCGGACAACAGTAGTATGTGTCTGTCCATTAAAAAGTAAACCGGTATACGTTGGTCTCTCTTTTCCTGAATCCTAACTTTTGGTAAAGCCGGTTAGCCGCTACGCGGGCAGGAGTGGAGGTCAGGTCTACTTTTTCGATGCCTTTTTCGCGTGCGACTTTCAACGCATGATATACCAATGACGCAGCTACTCCTTTTCCCCGGGCGTTCTCATCCACCACTACGTCTTCGATCCACGCTTTTTTCCCCGTGGGAATTTTATAAACGACAAGCGATAGTGTTCCTAAAATTTCATCGTTTTCCCGGGCTATGAAAAGAAAAGTATTTCCGGCTTGCAGAATTTCCTGCAACTCTTCCCGGGAAGGATAACTGTTTCTATCGATAAGCTGGGGTATCAATATTTTGAACGCTTTCAGAACAGTGTCGTCAATATTTTTTAATTGTTCTATGTGCATGTCCTCGTTTTTTGACTGTGTGGAATTTTACGGATATGTTTTTTTAAGCCTGAAGGCATAGGTTGAATGGAAACATAAAGGTAATTATAAATATGGCAACAAATTATAATTTGCTACAAGAAAATAATCGGCGTAAATGCCTGTTTACGCCGATTATGTATTTACATAGTGAGTTTTATGCCAGCAAAGAATGTGCGAGGAAGTGAAGGCCCGTACATGTATCCGGCATCACGAAGCGGTCCCCGGTCGAAATCTTTTTGAAAACTGTTGAGTATATTTTGAACACCCCCGTTGAGTTGCCAGGTTGTTTTGTCCGTTGCAAAAAAGTTATAAGCGAGTTTAATCGTGGAATCAAAAAAACCGGGTGTGCGAAATTCGGTATCTTCCGGTATGTAACCGGCAAAATGTTGTACCAACATGGGACCTGTGTATACACCGGATAGCGAAATGTTGAATGCTTCAGTCGGTGTACAGGTTGCTGTGAAATAGCCGTAGATATCGGGAGTGCGAAACATCTTGCGTTGCGGGTCGACGTTTGGATTGTTGCTCCACGATTCCGGTTTGTTATACATGCTTTCCTGGATTGTTCCACCCATCTGTAATTGAAACTTTCGGCCCGGAGCAATTTTTCCTTCAATGTTTACACCTTTCACAACGGCTCCCGACCCGTTCCGCCTTTCCTTTAACAGGTTGCCCTGCGGATCTTTTCCAATCTCTTCCAACAGAAATACGTCTTTCAGATGTGTATAAAAGCCTTCGATCAGTAAATTCGTTTCTACATGGCCGAACGCTTTGTACAAATCGGCAGAAATACTGACTGTTTGTGAGTATTCGGGTTTCAGGCCAGGCGATAGCTGAATGATGCTTACTTCTCCGCCCACAGCGGTAATGTGAAGGTCTTCGTCGAAGGCTTGTGGGGCGCGAAACCCGGTGGAATAACCGCCGCGGAGGACAACAAGGGGGGTAGGAGCGTAGCGTATGTTAATTCTCGGACTCAGAATAGCTTTTTTGATCAGGTTGTGCTTATCCAGTCTCACTCCTGTTAAAATACTCCAAGCCGCATTTTTCCATTCGTTTTGCAGGAAAGTGCTTTTTGTGTTCACCTCTTGGTCCAACTTTCGGTTATAACCCAGCATTTCATCACTCATCGTATTGTAATTCAGTTCTACTCCTGTTGTAACTACAGACGGCATAAACAAAAACCTTTCCGAGGAATAACTGTATTGTACTCCTCCCATCATGCTGTTGTCAGCGGTTGTTCCGTAGGCGTTCGGATCTCTTTGGGTCCCGTAATAGCTTTGACGGTAGATAAATTGCCCGGACAGGTAAGCATTTATTTTGTGCTTGTAATTTCGCGAAAGAAAGTTGTAATTGGTGTTTGCCGAATGAATGTTGTGTTCCGTTTGTTCGGTAATGTCGGTAGTATGAGGAGGTTTGTCGAGCATGTTCCCTCCGCGCCGGAATTCATTGATAAAATGATACTCTATTTGGCCGGTATTTGTTCGATACCATATACGCCAGCCAGAGCGCTGAATATCGGACGGCTATCGATGAGAATTTGGGAGTAGGGGCCGTCGAGCCCATTGATGCGAACTTGTTGAAATCCGCAGTTCTGGCAGTTGCTTTCAATCCGTAGTCCCGGCTGAAAATTCAGTCCTTGTGCCAGGGTCACCGAATTGGTGTTCTCCATCAGCAAGGGGGTTATCACGCTGACCACCGAGGGAGCTTCTTTCCTTTTTGTTTCTGTCCGGTTTGCCGAAACAACGACGGTTTCAAGCAATACCTCATCATCTTCCATTACAAAGTTCACTTCGATGGTTTTCCCGCCCTCCAGGGTTACGGGGCTCTCTACAGATTTATATCCTACCCCAGACGCAACAAGTATGAAGTTGCCTTTGGGAAGATCCTTCAGGTAGTAATGTCCCGTTTCATCGGTGGCGGTGACATGCGAAGTTTCTTTTAAAGAAACGGTTACGAACGGGATATGTTCTTTTGTAGACTGATGTAATATGTGGCCGACTATGTTAGCGTCGCTTCTTCCATGCTGGTGCCTGTGTTGCATACGCACCTGATTTTTTTGTTGGGGAAAAACCGCAAGAGTATATACAATTGCGAACAAAACCCATATAAGTTTCTTCATTTCAATTTTTTAATTAATTACACGTGTTTGCCTGGACATGCACATGAGTTGTGCTGCCCGTGTTGTGGCCAAGAAAAAAAATATTCTTACCGAAAATCTATGTGTGTAATTGAATTGGAGGCGCACGCCACCCATTTGCCCGGATGAGCACGCGTTTTAGGGCGAAATGTTCTTGCTTGGGACGGATATAGCCGCTTATCTGCTTGCTTAGTGCAGCATATGCAGCACACAGGAACAAGCCCGTGAAATAGAAATGCGAGAGTGCCTGGATGAGGTTAAGTGAGGAAGTACCGTGCTGGTGATCGGTTTTGTTTCCGTCTTGAGCCAAAAAATTAAAGTGGGAATGGACAATGCGTTCGCCGTTAACTTCATGGGTATGAATAAATAAAGAAATATTTCCGTAATAACTTACGAAAAGCACCAGCAGAAAATATCCCGATAGTATGCTGAACCGTTGTCTCATTGCTATAACAAAGATACGGCTATCCGGAATTCTGTTTAAACAGTATTGATAAAATTGATTATTCGGGAAAAGCTATAATACAGTCAAGTGAAGTTATTCCTCCCTTATGATATTCTCAATCTCCTTCATTACCAGCGGTAATGCTGGATATACCATGCCGTGATCGTAGCCGTCGAGTTCGAGAAGGCGGGTTTTCTTGTGTCCCGCCACTTTCATCATTCGCGCAAGATATGCGTTTTCTTCGTACCTGCCAAGCATCTCCAATTCCCTGTCTCCGGTAATGAGCAGGAGTGGCGGAGCATCGTGACGGACGTGAAAAAGAGGAGCAAATTCATCCACAACGGGTTGTGTGTTTTTTATTCCCCGCTGTTCGCGGATATTAAAGTGTGTGATGGTTTGTGCGCTGAGGGGAATAAGCCCTGCAATGCGGTTGGCATCAATATTGTGCGCTGCCAGGTATTTTTTGTCTAAACCCGCCATACAGGTAAGGTAACCGCCGGCAGAATGTCCCGATACGAAAATTTTGGATGCGTCACCACCGTATTTTTCGATGTTTTTGAATGCCCAGGCTATTGCAGCAGCTGCATCTTCTATATAGGCGGGTGCCTTAACTTTTGGTGAGAGCCGGTAATTAACGCCGATGATGCAGGTATTTTTATGTTTGAACCCGTCGGGAAGCTCTTTCTCTCCGCCTGTTAATCCGCCACCGTGAAACCAAACGACGGTGGCAAAATCTTTTTTGTCGGTTGGATAGTAAATATCGAGAATACAACGTTCCCTGATGTATGCATCTGACTCCATCTTCGCATCATCGTAATAGGGGATATTCCTGATGATTCTGTAGTTCGTTTCCTGCGCAATACCACTCAGTGAAGTGCTGATTAACAAAGAGATAAGAAGACTCTTTTTCATTACCAATTATACATTATGAATTGTTAATTATAAATATTATCTTGATTAGAACACCCATTCTTCGTTTTGGGGAGATGACGTTTGGGATTTACCTGTTCCGAAACTCAGTAGCCGGCCTTTTAAATCGAAAGACAGCCATCGATCGGAAAGTTGCAGTTCTGAACGGTGGGTGTAGAAACCCTCTCAACAATCATTCCGGGTTGCAATTGATTCCATCTTTCACTGAAACGATTGTTCGCCAAGGCTGTAGTCCTCCGTATCATATCGTCTGCATGGTCTAGGTAATTGTTTTTGGCTTCTTCGTTTTGGAATATTTTTATCACGTATGTACGTTCGCCTTCATCCAGAAGATAATTGGATTGAAACAGCTGCACATAATTTTTGTACCGGTACCTGTTGAGTATCTCACGGATAAAAGCTCTGAATTCCCGTTCAACATCCGCTTCCGAAGAATTTACATCCCACCGGATGGTTTGATAAGCCACGTCATTCTTTATTTTTACGACCGTTTTTCCACCGAAAGTCAACGTCTCACAACTGCTTAACGAAATAAGCATCACACCTGAAATGATGAGTTTAAGAATCGTTGTTTTCATCTGCCTGTTTCTTTAGTTTACGTTAAAAAGCACCTTTTTTAGAGTGTGCAAGTGCGAGAATGGTTATAAAAAAGCTAAAAATCCGGTAATCATCAGCACGTTGATAAAATCGATAAAGAACGCTCCCACTACAGGAACAATAAAATAGGCCACACGAGAATAGCCGAACTTATCGCAAATGGAATCCAGGTTCGCCATTGCGTTGGCGGTGGAACCCATTGCAAAACCGATCAGTCCCGATGTGGAAACCGCCGAATCGTAATTTCGCCCCATCGCCGGAAAGGCTACGAACCGGGGGAAAACATACATCAACATTACCTGTGCGAGCAACAAAACCATCAGCGGTAATGCCAGACTGCTCAATTCCCAGAGGCGCATTGTCATAATGGCTATGGATATGAAAATGTTCAGGCAGATATCGCCAATCAGTTGGATTTCGGTGTTGAGTGTAAAATCTTCCCTAGTATCCATAATGTTACGGATAATGGCTGCCACGATCATTGGTCCGATATAAATAGGAAATTTTACCGTACCGATAAACATTCCCATAAAATTATTCAGTAAATCGGTAAAAATTACGCCGATACCCATCGAAACAAGGATAAGGAACGATGCTTTGGTAATTCGTTCTCCGTCCATTGGGACCGGGTGAGCTTGCATCGCATCGATTTTCTGTTCTTCTTCATCGGCTTTTCGAGTGCTCAGCAGCTTCTTTCGCACAATCAGGTTATTTCCAATGGGAGCACCCATCAGTGACCCCATCAGCAAACCGAAAGTGGCGGATGCTATTGCCACGGCGTGAGCACCCGAAATACCTGTAGCTTCCACTTCGGGGGCAATGGCCGCCGAAGTGCCTAGCCCGCCCATCAGTGCGGTAGAACCGGTCATCATCGCCAGTTGAGGCGAGAGATTGAGCGGTTTTGCCAACCCAATAGCTACAAGGTTCTGCAACAGGCTGAAAATCGTGGCCAATCCGAGGAAGATAAGCAAAACTGTACCGCCTTTCCTCAGCAATTTAAGGCTTACGTTGAAGCCTATAGAAGTAAAGAAAACGGTCATAAAAAAAGCCTGTAATACGTTGTCGAACTGTAAAAAAAGGATCTCTGACGAATGAAGTGCCAACGATGCCAACGCAAACAGCAATCCGCCGATTACGGGCGAAGGAATGGCATATTTACGAAAAAAATAAACTTTTACTTTCAGGAATTTCCCCAGCAACAACAGCAAAACTGCCAGGCCAACGGTCACATACATATTTATGGTTAAGGTCATTGCCGGAAAAGTATGGGTTAAAAATTGTCGGGTGGTGTGCTCAGTGCGGTTATGGTAACCTCCTGAAAATCCGTATCAAAATTAGCCAGTAACATTTCAACGAATTTGGCATGAAAGAATGTATACAGTTTTGAGGTTACGTGTCTGCGGTCTTTTCGCTTAAGCAATCCGAATCGCAACTCATTCTCCTCCACCCATATCTGCGGTTTCAAAAAGGCTTCGTTTTTCCACAACAAAGGTGAAGGGGTGATGCGTCCGTCTGTCATAACAGTCCATTTCTCCACTTTTCGGGTTGCAATACCTTCGTATATTTTGTCGAGCAGTAAATTGGGGTTGTGGGTCTTTATGATGATAGCCATTGGAACGGTTATTTTTGTTGATTCTTATATATCTCTATCGCTGTTTTTACATTTCCATGTAGCAGGAGCAGGTTTTTTGCCTGCTCATAAGATAACCCGAGTTCGTCAACGATCATCCGGGTTCCCCTGTCCACGAGTTTTTGATTGGTTAGTTGCATATTTACCATTTTGTTGCCTTTTACTCTTCCCAATTTTATCATTGTGGCTGTGGTAATCATGTTGAGCACGAGTTTTTGTGCCGTACCCGATTTCATTCGGGTACTTCCGGTAACATATTCAGGACCTACGACTGGTTCAATTTTTATCTCAGCTTCCGCGGCTACGGGCGAGCCCGGATTGCAGCTTATTGCCCCGGTAAGGATTCCTTTCTCCCTTGCTTTACGTAATGCTCCGATAACGTATGGAGTGGTGCCCGATGCGGCGATGCCTACCAGCGTGTCGTTTTGATTGATTTTGTATTCCAACAGTTCTTCCCAAGCCTGGTCGTAGTTATCCTCCGCCGCTTCTACCGGGTTGCGCAGAGCGGAATCACCACCTGCAATCAGCCCGATAACGTATGTGTCGGGCATTCCATATGTGGGGGGAATCTCCGACGCATCCAGCACGCCAAGCCTTCCGCTGGTTCCGGCCCCTATATAGAAAAGCCTCCCGCCTCGTTTCATGCGTTCCACAATTCCTGTAACGAGCTTTTCTAATTCGGAAAGGGTCTTTTGTACGGCAAGAGCTACTTTTTGGTCTTCCTGATTGATTTCTGCAAGAATTTCGAATATCGGTTTTTTCTCCAAATCGTTGTAAAGCGAGGGTTGTTCGGTTATTTTGATGAAAGTCATACGGGTTATAAGTTACGAATAAAATTTTATTAATCCTTCCATGGGCGATTGTTCAATCTTTCCGATCTTTATTTTTTTTTCTTCAGCAACTTTGCGTAAAACACCGGAAAAATACCAGGCGATTGAGCCTACAAAATTAACCTTATTTTTCTGATAATTGTATTGCATCACATTTCGTTCGAAGAAATCGGAGAAACTTCGTTCAACAATACGCCGAATGGATTGCTCTTCGATATGTTTCCATAAAAAGGGTGCAAGTGTTGCCAGAAACCTGCTGGGGAAAGGTTGTCTATATACTTTATCGATAATGGTTGCCTGGTCCAGATCGTATTCGGCGAGGAGTTCCTCTTTTAATCCTTCCGACAACTGATTTTTCAGCGCATCGCTGACCAATTGCTTGCCCAGTACTGCGCCACTTCCTTCATCGCCCAGGATAAACCCCAGTGGAGATACCTGTTTGACCATGTTGTAGCCATCCCATTCACAGGAGTTGCTTCCGGTACCCAGGATACAGGCGATCCCGGCATTATGCCCGCAGAGGCTGTGCGCTGCAGCCATCAAGTCGCTATATATACAGATGACATCGATGGGAAACGAACGGTATATGGCGTTCTTCACAAAAACGATTTTTTCCGGGATACAGCCGGACCCGTAAAAATGGATCGACTGAACCTTTTTTCCCTTCAGGAGAGGGTAGGCATGTAACCTGATTTCTTCTGCGATCTCCTCCTCGGTCTGATAGACCGGGCTGATTCCTTTTGTGGAAAACCGCTGCACGATCTCTCCTCCGTATGTCAGGCACCAGTCGGTCTTGGTAGCGCCGCTGTCGGCGATCAGTATATTACCTCCTGATTGTGAATGATCCATTTTGATTGGTTGTTTATAGTTTAATATAAATCTTTTTTCTGTACAGTATATATCCGAACAGCCAACAGAACGTAATGAACAGCAGCGCATAGAGCAGCGATCCGAAATAGTCCCCCGCCCACGGGCGCAGCAGCACTTCGTAAATAAACCCTTTTACAGAGATTATCTCTCCCTGCCAGTTAAGCCGGATGTTGGCGACCAGGTTGGCCATTACGCCTGCAAAAACATATACGATGAGTGGATTTACCCCGAAGGCGTGAAAGAAACGGCTCCATCGCTCTTTTTGATGGATATCGATGATCCAGATCAGCAGTCCCAGCAGTTGCGCGGCAAAGCCGGTGGTAGTTAGCACGAATGTGGAGCTCCATATCTTCTTGTTAATGGGGCATCCGTACTGCAGGAGTAATCCCGAAAATGCCAGTATCGTACCCCATATCAGCAGTTTCTCCACCCGGGTGTGGTTGTCTTTGTTCTCCACAATCAGTTTTCCGGAAAGAAAACCGATCAGTACGTGGGCGACGGAGGGGAGGGTGCTGAGCAGCCCTTCGGGTTCGAATGCGATGCGTACTCCTTCCGGTGTAGTGTCCTTGTACATATGGGAAGTACCCATGAGTGCTTTGTCGACCACCGCTATAATATTCTCTTCCGACATCTCAAACCCTTTTCCGAAACGAAGAATCAGGTAATACCCCAGGAGCAGGATGCCAACCACCCACGGGAGCAGTTTACCCTTCACAAGAACAGCAGTCAGGGCGGCAAAGCCGTATGCCAACGCCAGCCTTTGCAGTACTCCGAGTATGCGCAGGGTGTCGAAATGGCTTGCCGCCACACCGAAGGGTTCTCCGGAAGCAAGACCCCGCGTAAGTTGCCCAAACCATCCCAGTGCCAGTCCGATCACGAAGATGAGGAAGGTACGCCGTACAATTTTCCAGACGGCTGTTTTGGAGGGTTCAAAGTTAAATTTTCGCAGTGACATAAAGGTAGATACCCCCATGATAAACATGAAGAAGGGAAATACCAGGTCAGTCGGTGTGAGTCCATGCCAGTGAGCGTGTTTGAGTGGCGCATAGGCGTAAGTCCACGAACCGGGGTTGTTGACCATGATCATACCGGCAATGGTAATGCCGCGGAGGATGTCGAGTGACAGGAGGCGGTTGTCCTGTCTGGGGGAAAGAGTCACGTTCATAGATGATTGTTAATAATGTTAATTTCTTAGAGGTTATCAACTTGTAAGAATATCGCTACAGATTCTTTAGATTATGATTCCCAGGAAGAAAGAACAAAAATTGATACAGATTTATATGTATGTGTCTTATGCGACCAGGAACTGAAATATTATTGCCAAAGATACAGCAATAATTCGAATCCTGCTTTTACCGGTCAGGAAATAATGACCATCTGTCTGTTTCATTCTGTCTCACTCCATGATATTCGTGCTTCAGGTAGTGTTAGTAGTGTTATCCCTAAAACCGCATTGAATGTTTTTGATTAAAACAAGCAATGCGGTGAAAGTTCAACCCCGGTATGATGATTACCGTGGATGGCTATGGAATGAAGGGCCGGCAAGAACTATAAGGCAGCCTTCACCGAATCAGCCAGGGGAGTGGTAGGCCTGCCAATCAATGCAGAGAGCTGATGGGAATCATCAAACAGATCGTCCTTCGATGCCGAAACATCCCAACTGGCGATGGCAGCTGCAAATCCCGCAGGAATCTCAAAACTTTCCAGGATTTTGGTATATTCAGCTTCAGTCAGGTTTCTGTAGGGGATGTTTGTCCCGGTCTGGTTTGAGATTTCGGCCGCTAAATCAGCTAGTGTATAATAATCGTCTCCGGCTAATTCGTACACTTTTCCCTTGTGTGATTCGTCGGTTATAGCCACTGCTGCTGCTTCGGCATAATCGACACGGGCGGCAGATGATATTTTTCCGTTGCCGGCACTTCCGATGAAGGCACCTCCTGCTAATGCACCTCCAATGGAACCGGTATAGTTTTCGGTATACCATCCGTTGCGAAGGATAGTATAATTGATACCGGAAGCTTTTAACGCTTCTTCCGTGGTCATATGTTCCCCAGCAAGATTCAACGTGGTGGAATCCGCATGCAACAGGCTGGTGTATACGATCCATTCCACACCGGCTTTACCGGCTGCCTCTATCACATTGAAATGCTGACGGGCACGCTGGCCAATTTCGTTGCCTGAGATAAGTACCAGCCGGTCTACTCCGGCAAGTGCTGCTGTCATCGTTTCGGGTTGGTTGTAATCAAAGGCTCGTACCTCTACTTCCAGGGCAGATGCTTTCCCCGGTGTGCGGACAAGTGCCACGATGTTTTCATTGGAAACCCTCTTTTTTAACTCTTCCACAACAAAGGTTCCTAAATGCCCGGTTGCTCCAGTGACTGCTATTTTCATACGATTATTTTTATTTTTATGTACGTTTTTATTTCAGAACCAGTTTGATGTCCAGCGTGAACATGTCGTCAATTACTTTGTCGCCCAAGTTGTTAAAGAATGATTTGGAACCGTATCGCACACCAAATTTAGAGCGGTCTACCTTCAGTTGTGTCGAATAAACATTGTCTTTTCTGTTTACCACAAACGATACCTTCTCTGTCTTTCCCTTGATGGTCAGCAAGCCCGTGACCAGTGCTTTATCCGAATTGAATTTACCCGCTCTGGTTATTTTAAACGTAGCGGTGGGGTGATTGTTCACACCAAAAAAATCGTCCGATTTCAAGTGATCCACCAACTGCTTGTTGTAACCTGCATCTTTCAGGTCGTCGTTGGTGAGGCTGTTCATGTCGATCACCACATTTCCGCTTACAACCTCACCGTTTTTTAACTCAAAAGATCCGCTCTGTATCTGAATTTTTCCATTGTGAGAGCCCCCTATTTTTTTCCCGGTCCATAGAACCTGCGATTTACTCAGGTCGATTTCACTTTTTTGTGCCGATGCTGATAAAGTTCCTATCAATAAAAGGATTGCCAATAAATTAATTGTTTTCATACGTTTTTTCATTAGTGTCCACTAAAAAATCATAATAGTTCTTTGAAATTGTTGATATTCAAT
>ENA-UOOE01000398-UOOE01000398.1-fermentation-metagenome-genome-assembly--contig:-NODE-398-length-43236-cov-26.977976_pt1 | contig 43236 bp, 32 predicted proteins | sample MGYA00245776_ERZ724021 | MGnify/ENA primary metagenome ERZ724021 (study PRJEB28704, sample SAMN03018321) | fermentation metagenome | biome: anthropogenic terrestrial biome; feature: soil; material... | reverse complement strand
AGAAACTTATAATGTTCTGAACACATACTTACATTATCAAGGGGATTGGTGATTGTTCCTTTCCCTGAATTTGAATTGACCATTAAATACCCCTCATCTCTTCTTTTTTTAATAAATTTAAGATTAAAGAATTGGTTCAAGAGTGGGCTTCTATACCTCTGCTTGCCTTCCTACTGGCTAAATTACCACTTCTACCACCTCCATTAAGATTTATTATTGTAATTAATTGTGATTATAAGTACTTACGGGGTTAGTATAAGAAATTCAAGTTTTTTTGTGAAATACTTCATTACTATATCCCATATAGCTAAAATGGTTTTGTAATAAAAATTGCTAATAGTACAATATAATTGTTAAATTAATGGACATGTTTCGGCATTTTGTGACTCCAATACCGTACATCAAGGAAGGTTTGGAATATGCGGCTTGAACAATTAAGTTATTTAGTAGCAATTCATGAATATGAGTCTATCTCACTGGCAGCTGAACATATCTATATTTCACAGCCCGCACTTAGTTCAGCTATCAGCAAACTTGAAGATGAACTTGGTGTGGTTCTGTTAACGCGGACAAACTCCGGCGTCCGTCTTACCGAAATAGCGGAATTAATTGTTGATAAGGCAATAGAAGTGCTTAATCTGGTAGATGATATCAAATCAATTACGCAAGGTAATTCTATTGAACTTAATGGCAATATCTCAGCTGCATCAATTCCCAGTGTAAATATTACTTTAATGCCCGATATATTAACTACTTTTAAAAAGGATCATCCTAAAGTTCATACCTTTATAAAAGTCGGCGAATCCAATAATATACTGCAAGACGTAGAAATAGGCAAAGCAAATCTAGGTATTATTTATAATACTGATGCATTTTGTCAATCAAAAGATATGAACTATAAAGAGCTGTTTTTAGATAAATTCGTAATTATTACTGGAAATAACAATCCTGACATAAAGGTGAAATCAAGTTCAATATCTCTGAATCAAGCTCTTACCTTGCCCATACTCTTATATAACACTGAATACATTACTAATTGCGGGATCTCCAGTTTGCTGCGCAAATATGGCAACTTCAATGTTTCTTATCGAATCGATAACTTGGAAATGATGGGTAAAATACTATCTCTAGGTGATAGTATTGCTTTTGTTCCTAATTTTGTGGCGGACAGTTTTATACAATCTAATAAAATCAAAAAAATAGTTATAAATGATACCGACCTAAAGGTTTCAATCATTTTAATCTGGTCAAAACGCCATCACTTATCTTTAGTAGAAAAAGAATTTATCAAAGTAATCAAAGATGTATGTTCCAGGAAAGATTGAGGTAATTCTTACGACGGGAATTAACAGAATGAAGGAGACTACAGAATGAATCAGAATGCAGCACAATTACTATTACAGCAGAGAAATTTAAGCTTTGCCAAAAAAGGCATCGGCAGGGGGCTGTTATCAGGTGCCTGTTGGGGTTTAGATGGAGTATTAATGGGAATGGTGCTGGGGTTAGCTCCTTTCACCAACAATATGAGCCTTTTTGCCGCACCTTTAGTTGGAGCTTGTATACATGACGGATTCGCTGCCATATGGCTCTTTATTCATAATGTAATTAACGGTAAATGGCGTGATTATGCACGCACCTTGAGAACCCGCCCCGGCAAAATGATAATTCTGGCTGCTATCTTAGGCGGCCCCGTCGGAATGTGCAGTAATGTTTTAGGGATTTATTTTGCGGGCGCCTCCTATACCGCTGCCATTACTTCGGCTTATCCTGCTCTCGGCGTTATTCTTGGCGCTATTTTTCTCAAAGAAAAAATTCCTTTGCGCGTATGGGGGGGGATTATATTGGCTGTTACCGGTTCATTTATTGTGGGGATGGTTCCGCCCGATGGATCGAGTTATCCCAAATTTTATCTCGGCATTGCCTTAGCTGTTGTGGCCGCTATCGGCTGGGCGTTAGAAGGAGTATTATCGACTTATGGAATGGATCTAGTTGACTCTGATATCGCCAGTGGTATTAGAGAAGCCACTTCTTTTTTTGTTTGTATTTTTGCCTTGCTCCCTTTAACCGGAGGAGCTGCCCACCAAATTCTTACTGATAGTTTTACGACACCATCCGGCTGGTACATTGCAATTATTGCCTTGATTGGAGCAACTTCATTTTTATCCTGGTATCGTGCCATGAATATGACTGGAGTGGGTAGAGCAATGGGTCTAAATGTCACCTTTGCTCTATGGTCTGTCTTCTTCGGATGGTTATTGAATAACTTAAAAATAACACCAAACCTAATTATAGGAGTTGCAATCATATCATTCGGTACAATTCTTACTATAGGCAATCCCAAGGATTTACTTAATCTGAAAGTTCGCTAAGGAGGTATTCTATGAATCAGATGCCGATTAAATTCAGAATAGTCCAAGTAATCTACCAGAACAAAAATGTCTCAAATCAGGAAATTTTAAAAATACTTAAAAATGAATACCCCTGTGACCGAAGTATTAACGAACAAAGCGTCGAAGAATGCCTGCTTACTTTATTAACCACCAGTCTTATCGAGTTAACAAGTACCACTTTGGATAATAACAGTAAACTAAAGACGTGTTATGAAATCACTGAGTATGGTAAAAATCTTATAAGATATCTTCCATAGAAATATTCAATATCTACATAATACCAATATATTGGATACATAGAGAGCGTATGCTCGACTGCGTGAATGGTAATAATCTATTTCATCTGCTAATCAGACTGCACTTTTATCGTATCACTCCAGTCTGGTAATTTTTAGGTGGAGGATACTTCTTTATCCAAAGCCGGGAACAGGTATCTTCGTTACTATTTGATCGAGGCAGCCAATAGCGTCAGGCATTACATCCCGGAGTATGGAGTATAACGATTTTTATCACAAAAATATGCTGAAGTTAAAACACATCAGCACAAACGGGCACTCGCACTGACTTCTCGTAAACTTATTCGGCTGATTTATGGATTGCTGGACAAAAATCGTTTAGCTGTAACACCTATATCCAGATAACAAACCCACCTATGAAAAATATATGTCATAGGTGGGTGTTTGCGTGTTATGTGTCTTTCAGGGTTAAAATTTAATTGGCCAGCTTCTCCATCTCATCCACCAGGTGCCCGAAGAAGTCCAGGGCATCGTCTACCGGTTGGGGGGTGGTCAGGTCTACACCGGCACCTTGCAGCAGATTTATAGGATAATCGGACCCACCTGTGGTTAAGAAATTAAGATAGCGCGATACGGCCGGTTGTCCTTCCTGCAGTATCTGCTGCTTCAAAGCGGTAGCGGCGGAAAAACCGGTAGCGTATTTATAGACGTAGAAAGCGGAATAAAAATGCGGAATACGGGCCCATTCCATATCTATCTCTTCATCCAGCACAACATTTTCACCATAGTAGAGCCGGTTCAAATCACGGTATATGTTGGAGAAAGCCTGGGACGTAAGAGCCTGGCCTTTCTCGGTCTGCTCATGGATGATTTTCTCGAATTCGGCAAACATAGTCTGCCGGTAGACCGTGCCGCGGAATTCCTCCAGATAATGATTGATCAGATACATCTTCTCTTCCCGACTCTGGCTGTGCTTGAGCAGATAATCCATTAAAAGTGATTCGTTTACGGTCGAGGCCACTTCTGCTACAAAAATAGCATACTGGCTGTAGATAAAAGGCTGGGCCTGATCCGAATAATAGGTGTGCAGAGCGTGTCCCATTTCATGAGCAATGGTAAACACATCATCCAATTTGTCATCATGATTTAATAAAACATAAGGATGCGTATCATACGAACCCCAGGAGTATGCTCCGCTGGTTTTGCCCTCATTTTCATAGACATCTATCCAGCCCGATTTCATCCCCTTTTCCAGCAAGGCAAGATAATCCTGACCCAGAGGGCTTAAGCCTTTAAGCACCAGCTCACAGGCTTTTTTATAGGGCATTTCAAATTTGAATTCCTGCACCAGGGGAGTGTAAATATCATACATGTGGAGTTCATCCACCTTGAGCATACGTTTGCGCAAATCCATATAACGATACATGTGCCCCAGATTGGCGTGAACCGACTCGATCAGACGATTATACACCTCGACCGGCACATTGTCCTGGTCCAGGGAAGCCTCCAGGGCACTGGGATATTGGCGGGCCCGGGCATAAAAGACGTCTTTTTTGATACTGGCCCCCAGGGTGGCACCCAGGGTATTTTTTAATTTGGAATAGGAACTGTACAACCCTTTGAAAGCATCCTGCCGGACCCGGCGCTCGCTGCTCTCCATAAAACTGCCGTAACGTCCCTTGGTTAATTCTACCTCTTCCCCTTTTTCATTTTTTATTACCGGGAACTTGATGTCGGCATTATTAAGCATGGTAAAAACATTGCCGGGAGCTATGGATATATCGGCCGACATAGCAAGAAGACGTTCCTCTGCCGCAGAAAGAATATGCTCCTTCTGCCTCAGGACTTCCTCTATGTAAAATTGATAGAGTTTTAAATCGGCATCTTCCATAAAACTTTTAATATCGTTATCAGGAATGGCAATGATTTCAGGCACCATAAAGGAGGTTGCACTTCCAACCTGGATATTTAAACCTTCCATGCGGTCGAACATGGCCTGATAATTACTGTCGCCATTGTCTTCATCCCGGCGCATGCGCGAATAGACATAAAGCTTTTCAGCTTTGCGCTCCAATTCCTCCACCCACTGCAGGGCTTTCTTTAAATGAGCGGCTGATTTTCCCAAAGTGCTTTTTATATCCTGCTCCTGTGGCAATAAATCCTTAACCCGCTTAAAGTCCTCTTCTATAAGTGCATCGGAACTGTATATATCCTCCAGCTTCCATTTATACTGTTCATCAATATCTTCTCTTTTCCGGTTTACATTTTGCGCCACATTTTTTCCTCCTTTAATATTCTTGGTAATTCGATACATTTATTTGAGAGTTTTGCATAATTTCAAAAACTCCATTTATCATTCTGAGCCTTAGCGAAGAATCTTAAGATCCTTCGGCTTTGCCTCAGGATGACATTCGCAAAGTTACTGCTTAATCATAGAAAAAAGTTAATTATGCAAAACTCTCATTTATATAATCATCATTTAGCTGGTATGATTTACTATTTTAACATTTACATGCTATAAGATTCTATTTGGTTTTAACCTTATCAATTATCTTATGTCATAATATCCGGTTTCATACAATCAATCCCAACCATCTTCATTAAATAGATAGCATTAGTAGTTTTGGATACTCCGGCGCATAACCTGTAATCAAATATTATCTGGTTATTGGCATAACTTTCGGAGAAATGGTAATTCTCCAAATCTATATCTTTATCATGCTCTAAATCAGCCAATTCAAGATCATGGGTGGAGACAAGCCCCACCGCTCCCATTGTACTAAGTGTTCTTATCACCGCCGCCGCCCCCATATGACGGTCTTTGGAATTGGTTCCTTTAAAAATTTCATCTAATAAAAACAAGATCGAGTTGCTCTTGCTTGCTGCTTGAATAATCGTCTTTATCCTTAATAGCTCAGCATAAAAGGAAGAAATATTTTTTTCCAAATTATCATTCACCCGCATGGATGTATAAATGTCCATAATTGAACAGGTAAAGCCGCTTGCACAAACAGGAGCCCCGGTATAGGCCAAAACCAAATTCAAGCCCACCGTCCTTAACAGCGTGCTTTTCCCTGACATATTGGACCCGGTGATCAACAAGACTTTGCCGCTGCCTTTTATATTCAGATCATTACAAACCCGGGCCTCTGAAAACAAAAGGGGGTGCCCCATGGCCTGGGCAGAAAGATTTTGGTTTGAAATGGTGAAGCGTGGAAAGCACCAGTCGGGGTTATCATACTTTATCGTAGCTAAACTGGATAGTTCCTCCCACCTGCCTATTACAGCAAGCCAGGTTCTTAAGCTGTGGCCTGATTTCCCCTTCCACTTTTCCAGCGCAAACATGCAATGGTAATCCAATAAGAAGATAATATTAAGGATAAAATAAATCAAGGGACTGTTTTTAAAAGTCATTATATCGAAAATGAAAGATAATTCATTAATTTGCTTTGAAGCGTAGTTACCATTTGAGTCGGTCAGGCTTGACTTTAGCTCGGATAGATACTTTGCAGCGAATTTCTCCCTTTCAATTTGGGTCAATAATTTTTGGAAAGTAAGAATTGTATCTTTATGCAGATAGGTAAGCTCATTAGCATTCGTATGAAATCTTAATCCTATAAGAAATAGAATTAACTGAATTAATAACAATATCCCGGTCAGGTAGAGAAAACGGATGTTTATAAATGGCAATAATAATGATACTACCGTAGCTGCCGAAATTAATCTTATAACCACTATCAACCACGGGCGCCTAAATATATAGTTTTCATTTTCCGCCCACTTCAGTACCGACTCAGGATTTTTTAAGCCATTTTTAATGGAACTGCCCTCAGCCAAAAAATGTTGTCGCCAATCAAGCTTATCCGCCAGTTCGTTAATGGCAGCCTGTCTTTCTTTAATTTTTAAAATTTCTTTTTCCGGCTCGATCAAAGCGTTTTTTAAAAACTTCCTGCCCAGAAAGGTAAAGGTGTTATTGATCCACTGGAATACCGAAGCCTGTCCAAAGATATCCAGATCAATACTATACTGATGCTCTTGATCAACGTATTCCTTTCCTTTATCGGTGAACTGAACCCATTTCCCGGTAATTCGGTCCAGGGCTTGCCGGTTGATTCCGGCCAGGTAAAAAGCCACCTCTTTTCTTTTTCTCACTTTCTCATGTTGAACAATAAAAATAAAGAATATTACTAACGCACATACGGAAAACCAACTTCCGAATATACGATATCCAAAGTAATAAAGTATTGCACCTAAAATAATTCCTAAAAAGGCAACCAGCCGTAAATTACTCAGAATGTTGTAAAGATGATCTTCTTTATTAAATTGCTGGGAATATCTTTTTGCCCGTATTTGATATTCATGTTTCGCATTATATTTATCCAAAAAGCATCTTCTCCATTTGATAATTTGTTTGTAATCATATCATGATGACTAATATCTCTTCAAATTTTTAATTTGAGGCTTCCCGGGCTGAATTTCATTTTAGTATATCTAAACAGTAAACCTTTTTAGCCCCTTTTCATATAGATAATAAAACGGGGTTTTATGGGGAGGTAGACCAGGTGAGAAACAATGAGCGTTCGCCCTATTATTATTTTGGCAGCAGGACGCTCCGTTTTCGGATTCCTTTTATGCAGGGCAATGATATTAAGGTCCTGCAGGAATTGTTGAACCTCCTGCCCGATAATATTGTAAGTGAACCGCTGGTGCCGGACGGGGTTTTCGGCAACACCACCCGGGTGGCGGTGAAGCAATTTCAGGCTTATTTTGACCTGCGGATCGATGGTATGGCAGGGCCTGAAACCTTTTTCGCTCTGGGACACCGAACCGGTCCTTATGCCACCGATGGTCCGGTTTTCTCCTCCCGCCTGATTAAGCCCGGCTCTAACGGTAATGATGTGACTATTCTGCAAAACCGTTTGGGTGCTTTTCGCAAAGGTTATCTGAACCGGCCCGCCGGCGGGAAATACGATAATTTCAGCCAGGCAGCGGTAAGACGATTCCAGCATGACTTTCCTGACCTTAACCCTGATGGTATAGTTGGCCCTCAAACTTACGATGCGCTTTTCATCTGGGCGCCTCTGGGGGGAAGGACGCTTAGGCGGGCCAGGAACGGTCTCGATACCTATTGGCTGCAATGGCAGCTTTTTATTCTGGGATACTATAACCGGCCTTTACATGGCTATTTTGATGCAGCTACTGAAAAGGCGGTACGCAGCTTTCAAACTGATGCCATTCTACGTATAGACGGAAGCGTCGGCCCGCAGACCTTCCTCGCTCTGGGCACCAGTTCTCCGTATCCTTCCAGCCTTTATTATTATCGCGTTGCTAAAGGCGATTCCGTCTTCCAAATAGCACACCTTTTTAATCAAAACATGGAGGAAATAATCAAGCTTAATGATCTTCAGCCGCCTGATTATAACGTCTATGCCGGTCAGATGCTATCATTGCCTTCCCCTCTTACCTTCCATCTGGTTGAAAAAGGCGAGACTCTGGAACAGGTGGCCCGCAAGTATGCTATACCGCTGTCCGATATGTTAAAAGCCAATCCACTCGTTCCTTCGTCTGCCCTGCTTCCCGACGAAATGATCGTACTGCCGCGCTTCCGGCAGGTAATGGAAGGAACCTTGATCTACCTGCAAAATGATAGTAATGGCTATAATCTCAAAACCCTGAATCTCAGCCGGCTACATACCAGTACGGCAGCGTTTCTGGGCGAAGCCCGCCCGCCGGAAATATTTTTGTTTGCCAGCGACCGTAAGGCAAGTATTATAACGGTCCATAACGGGAAAAACATAACTACGGTCGATCTGGAAACAGGAGTAATAAAAAAATTCAGAGTAAATGACACCACCAATTATCTGGATTGGTCTCCGGATGTGACGAAATTGGTACTAAACGAAGGGATAGTTTTGGACGGGCAAACCGGTCGGGAAATTTTCGGTTTGGACGGAGTAATTTCCCCCCGGTGGTTTAATGACAGCAAAACTTTGCTTTATACTTCAAAAGGGTATTTTAATACCATAGATATTACTACCGGCCAGGTTAGCAACTTATTCTCCCGCCCCGACGAAAGCATCTGGTTTTTTCGCCTGAGTCCCGACCAGGCCTGGCTGCTTTTCTTTGCCTTTATACCTCCCGGGCGGATTACGGTGACTTATCGCTGCAATCTTTCCACCCTGGCATGGGAAGAAATAAGCAGTAATGATTTTGCCGCTGCCTGGGGTAGAAATTCCAGTCAATTTTTGCTTATGGCCCGGGATTATTATGGTGAATTTTTCCCCTGGTTCTACTGTAATCTGCGGCTTGATGACCTGGACAGCAACCGTTCCGGTCAGGTTTATGCCAAAGGTATGGAACTAGGATCAAATCCTTTTGCAATAAATGATAAACAGTTTGCACTGGTGCTTTTTAATCCTTCCACTTTTTATGATGTTAAAAACCAGGCCCGGGATATTTTTGTTAAAGACCTGACTTCCCGGCTAATAACCAGGGTTACCGGGGGAGAAAAAGCGTTTAGCCCAAACTGGCTATAATCATTAAAAACAGGTAACATATTATGTATTAATCATGCCGAACAAGAAAGGAGTTTCAACTATGGAAAAAGAGTATTATAACCTTTCCGGACCAATGCTGCAGCAACTGCCTGCCGGAGCCTTCTTGAGCGTTAAGGCCGCAGACCGGGTAAATACTATGACCATCGGCTGGGGGGCAATCGGCTTTATATGGCAACGGCCGATCATACTGGTGGCAGTCAGACCATCGCGTTACACTTTCGGGTTAATTGAGGAAGCAGGCCAATTTACCGTAAGTTTACCCGCTTCCAATGAGCTGAAGAAAGAACTGGCCATAGCCGGTACCAAATCAGGACGGGATGTGGATAAATTCGCTGCCTGCGGCCTGACCGCGCAGCCGGCTAAAGAGATAGAAAGCCCTGTAATTAAGGAATGCAGCCTGTTTTTCGAATGCAAGGTGGTATATAAACAAGCCCTGGATCCGGGTAACCTGGATGAAAGTATTAAAGCCAAGCATTACTCTAATGATGATTATCATACTATGTACTACGGTGAAATCGTGGCGTGTTACTCCACCAAATAACATAACAGATCGTAAAAGATCCACCCGCGTTATTCCGGTCGGGATGCCCATCTTCTTAGATTCTCTTCGCAATTGAGAATCTCACCGGTTGAGCGTCTTTCGGGATGAGATCTTATCTTAAAAAACTAATTGCCCTGTGCTCTTTGCGAGAGCACAGGGCAGTTGCATTTTGCATATATTTTATTGGGTAATTACAGTGCCCGGGTTAGTCGGCTGGCCGGTCGGGTCAGTGACCGGCGGATTGATTGGTTCTGTATTCCCGGGCGGTTGTTCAGGTTCAACCGGGGGTGTGGTATTGTCACCGTTCCCCTCGTTCCCGCCGGTAGAATCATTTCCTCCGGTATTACCTTGATTACCCTGATTGCCGCCTTCGGTCCCGTTCTCGCCGGGGTCGGTTTGTTCAGGCTGCTCGGTCTCTTCCTGGATCTGCTCTACTTCCTCTTTTATTTTCTCCAGATCCTGGGTTGGAGTAGGTTGATATTTCTTCTGTTTAGCCAACCAATCAGGCGGGTCGGACACTACCTCAAATTTCTCACCATTAAACAGCTTCGCTACTATGCCATCAGCAACTTCTTTGTCTGCTTCCCAGTAGCTGGCCCCGCTGGACGGGTCTGTAAAAGGATAACCGGGCAGAGTCTGGGTTATTATGCTGTCCGTTTTATCAAAATCCTTGGCCATTTTGGCCAAATAAGCCATATCTGACAATGGAATATTAGTATGCACATTTTTCTGAATCTCGGGAATCAGTTCGTGCAGCTTAATGATAGTGGAAGGTTGAAATATCTCTTTAGCCAGCGCTTTTATAAATTTTTGCTGACGCTGGGTTCTGCCTATATCAGCCGTTGGTCTGTCCCTGAATCTTACATAGCCCAATGCTTCTTCGCCGTTAAAGTAATGTTCGCCCTTGGTAATACTAATAGCCAGCTTGGGATTAATCGGGTCAGGGTGACGCATATCATCGTCTACGTAAATGTGCACTCCGCCCAGAGTATCTACAATTTTGGCGAAACCGTAAAAATTGGTTACTACATAATGATCCACTTTTATGCCTAATAATTTGCTGACCTCTTTACAGGCCGCTTCAGGACCTCCGGTATAATTTACACTGTTTATTTTTATACTTTTGCCGGTCAAGGTTTTGATACGCGTATCCCGCGGTATGGAAACCATTACCGTGCGTTTAGTTTTAGTATCGATACTGGCGAGAATCATCGTATCACTGCGTGAATTGCTCTTGGTATCCCGGGCATCAATGCCCATAAATAGTATATTTATATTTTTACCCTGGCTCACTTTATTTGGTATGGAAGGACTGCCAAATTGTCCGCCGATAAGAGCGCCTGCGCCAAAAGTAACACCAAATACGGCAATTAACAATAAGAGCTTTCCTTTAAATAAATTAAATAACTTCACCGATTAAACCTCGTTTCCTATCCGGTATAAATTCGATAATAATTCACTTAATTTTACTCCCATCATCCTCTCACTGTCTATGGACTTTTTTCCCTGTAATATTCCCTATCGTCTCTCTCGCTTTAAAAATCACCTTAATAATAATTCACCCACGGTTTTCAGCAGAGTAGTCAAACCCTCACCGGTTTGGGCCGAGACCATTAGCCTATTCTCCCGGTCCAGCTCAGGGGCCAGGTCTATTTTGTTAAATACCGTAAGCAGACGTGATCGGTCTGCCCCCAGGTGGTCGAGCACCTCTTCCACTACTTCGATCTTATCCAAATAATCGGGGTCGGTAATATCAACCACATGCAGCAATAAATCAGCTTCAACCGCTTCTTCCAGTGTCGCCCGAAAGGCAGCTACCAGATGGTGGGGAAGATTTTGAATAAATCCAACCGTGTCGGTAATCAGGAATTCCTGACCACCAGGTAAGCGCATTTTGCGGGTAGTCGTATCCAGGGTCTGAAACAAGGCATTGCTGGCTTCAACCTGCTCAGTGCCGCTGGTATGAGCTGACCGGCACAGGGCATTAAACAAAGATGATTTGCCGGCATTAGTATAACCTACCAGGGAAACCTCCCGGAGTCCGGCACGGGATCGCCTGAGCCGGTGAATAGCTCTGGTAGTCTGCAATTTATGCATCTGCTTTTTTAAATCATTGATACGCTTGCGCAGATAGCGCCTATCCATTTCCAACTTTTGCTCGCCGGCACCTCTGGTGCCTATTCCACCGCCTAACCGGCTCATTTCCTGTCCCCGGCCGGTCAGTCTCGGCAGCCGGTACTCCAGTTGGGCCAGTTCAACCTGGAGCTTGCCTTCACTTGACTGGGCACGCTGGCTGAAAATATCCAGAATCAGCATGGTACGGTCAATTATTCTTATTTCCAGGCTCTCTTCCAGGTTCCGCAATTGCACCGGTGATAGTTCACTGTCAAAAACAATCAGGTCCGGTGCCAGTTCTTCCGCCAGATGCCTAAGTTCCAATAGCTTACCCTTGCCTATATAGGTTGATGCCAGCGGGCGTTCTCTGGCCTGTACCAGAGTGGCAATGACCTCGCCTCCCGCAGTCTCAACCAGTCCCTGCAGTTCCTGCAGGGAGGATTCAAAATTGGCCGTACCGGCCTCCTTGGCTTTGACTCCAACCAGAATAACCTTTTCTTTAATTTCGTTCACTCCTACACCTGCTTATAAATTATATAGTACTTTTGAGGGTTAATAATTTCACTAGAAGGTTATTTTTGTCCCATTCCGCCGGCAAATGAAGTTTGTCCGCAGGAAAGCTGCCCCCCGTGCGTATTACAGGGAAGACTGCCTTTGTAAGTCAAATCGGTATTTTCCACAAAGGCGCCTCCCTCTCCTTTGCTACAAAAGCCGGCATCTTCGAGGGTTATCAATACGGTTATGGTATAACAGTCATATAGTGACACCAGGTCTATATCCCGCGGACCTGCTCCCGCCATCTCATAACACTTCACCGCCGCCCGGTGGACAGGACTGGTAGTTAAGGAAGGAGCATAAACAATCGAGTTATGGGTGCAGGATTCACCCATTCCCTGTATAAAAACGGGCCGATAGGGACAGTCCCGGGCCTGTTCCGCCCGGCTGACTATTACAGCCCCGGCTCCGCTGCAAGGTCTTACAATCTCCAATAGATGGATGGGATCGACTATTAAGGGCGACCTTAATACCTCTTCAATGGTTAATGGTTCTTTGAATAAAGCATCCGGGTTGGCCAGTGCATTTATTCTCTGGTCTACCGCAATTTTGGCCAATTGCTCCGGCTTAGTGCCGAATTCATGCATATGACGGCGGGCTGCCAAGGCATACCCCGAATTAAATCCCATCGGGCCGTAAGGTAAATCAAAGTCAACCTCCGCCCTTGACATTACCGCCATTTTACCTTCCATATCATTAAATACCTGAGTATCCCAGATCCCACCGGCGAGACACAAACAGTTGGAACAAAGGCCGCAGGCCACCGCTGCCGCCGCTCGGGCCACAGCCCCTGCCGCACTGGCACCGCCCAGTTCCACTACATTCAAATAATCCGGGTAAAGCTGCAGATATTCCGCCACCTGGGCCGGCCACATAAAAGAAGTATCCTCCGACGGCGGCGCCACCAGCAAGCCATCAATATCCTTTTTGCTCAGGTCCGAATCGCGCAGAGCCAGGGCAGCTGCCTCAGCCAGCAATTCCAAAGTTGAACGGCCTCCGGCCTTTTTCATCGGCTTCAGTTCTCCTATTCCAGTAATAGCCGCCTTCCCGCTTATATTCATGTTATTCACTCCCCCTTTTTACAATGCCTTGCCGAAAAAAACCGTCCCCATGCCCGGTTTAGCCAGGCTGGGATGCTTCCATGGTGTCACTGACTTCCTCCCAACGCCGGTAGGAATCCTCCAGATGTTGCTGTACTTCCCGGTATTGCGAATTGATCTCGCGCGATTTTTCTTCATTGTTATAAGTTAAAGGGTCGGATAGAATACTTTCCAATTCAGTTTTCCTCTTTTCCAGTAAGGTTATTTCTTCCTCCAACTGTTCCAGATCCCTTTGTAAATTTTTCAAAAGTCTTTGCTGTTGTTTTTGCTCATCATCCTGCGCACTTTTCCGGCTTTCATTGTGGATCGCTTTCTTTTCGATTTCCTGGGCAGCCTGTTTTTCCAGCAATTTTTCATGATAATAGGAATAATTGCCCCAGCAAAGCTGGAGCGCCTTATCCTCCACTACCACCACCTGTTCAGCTATGGCATCGATAAAACAGCGGTCATGAGATATAAAAAATATAGTGCCCGGATAATTCCTAAGCATATTCTCCACCGCTTCCCGGCTTTCAATGTCCAGATGATTGGTAGGTTCGTCCAGAAGCAGGAAATTAGCACCGCTTAACACCAGCTTCAGCAAGCATAACCGTCCCCGTTCTCCTCCACTCATATCTCCTACTTTTTTAAACACATCGTCCTCGGTAAAAAGCATCCGTCCCAGCCAGGTGCGGGCTTGTTCCAGATTCAGATCGAAATTGTAGATTATCTCTTCCAATGCCGTATGAGAATCCACCAGATCTTCATGTTCCTGGGCAAAATAGCCGATTGTTACCCGGCTGCCTCTTCTTATCTCACCGCAGTCGGTTTCCATTTCCCCCATTATCATTTTAAAAAGGGTGGTTTTGCCGCAGCCATTGGGTCCCAGCAAGGCAATTTTATCCCCCTTACGCAGTTTTAAATTCACACCCTCCAGCAGTACCTGCTCCTCAAACGCTTTACTGATTTCCTTTAATTCCACAACCTCCTGGGCACTCTCGTGATTTATTTCGATGCTCCAGCCTTTTGGCTCCATTTCACCCATAGGCCGATCCAGTCTTTGCAGCCGGTCAAGCTGGGATTGACGTCCCCGTGCCTGTTTTGATTTTATACCGGCTTTGAACCGGCGAATATATTCTTCCGTTTTCTGTATATATTCCTGCTGCCGTTCAAATGCCCTCTGCTGAGCCAGATTATTGACCGCGCGCTGCTTAAGGTAACTGGAATAATTGCCGTTATATGCAACCAGCTTTCTATTGTCCAGTTCAGCCACCCGGTTGGCGATACGTTCCAGAAACATGCGATCATGTGAAACTACCAGTACGGTTCCGGCATAATCCCGTAAAAATGCTTCCAGCCATTCCAACGCAGTTATATCCAGATGGTTGGTAGGCTCATCCAGCAACAGCACATCCGGAGACTCAGCCAGAAGCCGGGCCAGGTTAAGCCGGGTTTTCTGCCCCCCGCTGAAAGTGGCCATAGGCTGTTCGAACTGTTCACTGCTAAAACCGAGTCCCACCAGAATACGACGGGCAAAATTCTCGCAGGCATAGCCATTGGCCCTTTCATATTCCTCCGTTACCCGGGCATATTTTTCCATTATCCGTTCCAAATCCTCACCGGCCTCTGCCATCTCCTGTTCCAGAGTACGCAGGACCCGTCTCTGATCGATCAAGCCGGCAAAACTGCTCATGACTAAATCCCAGGCGGTAGTATCATAATCGTGCTCAGGCAATTGCTCCAGGTATCCTACCGATACACCCGAAGCTATGATGATCTGACCATCGTCAGCCGTCAGCTCACCGGTCAAACATTTTAAAAAAGTAGTCTTGCCCGAACCGTTCGGACCTACCAGCCCGATCCGGTCACGTTCATTAACCGCCAGGCTGACATTGTCCAGAATCTGCCTGTCACCAAACCATTTGCTAATTTTATTTGCCTGTAAAACTATCAATATCGACACCTCAAATAACATTGTATAGGTTCTCCCGGCCAGCGGCAAGAAAGCACTATACATGTTCAGCGGTTAAGGAAAAAACACTTATCCCAGGCGGTGAGAAACACCCGGTGAAATTGAGCGGCTGATGGGGTCGAGCAGCACGGATGTGAATAGGAGCGGTGCCCCATCAGCCGCGCAATGAGCCGCTGGTGTTTCCACTTCCGGAGCATGGAGCAAACGGACTATACCTCACCGCCTGGGATAACACCCCACCCCCGCAATTGCTGTTAATTCCGTCTTTAATTTTTATATTTAAATGTCAGCGTCTAATTTTTTTTCTTAATTCACATACTAATTCTAAAAATACGATGAGGTGGTTTTGCAATGCAGGCATGGCAAGATTTTATTCCGGGCCAATGGATGCTGGAAGTAAATGTACGGGATTTTATACAGAAAAATTACAAACCTTACGACGGTGACAATGGATTTTTGGCCGGACCGACCGAAAAGACCAATCGGCTCTGGTCCCGGTGCCGGGAGCTTTTAGCGCTGGAACGCTCCCGCGCCGGCGTCCTGGCTATTGATTCCGATACCCCTATTACTATTACCAGTCATGTTCCGGGTTATATCGACCGCGAGCAGGAAATAATCGTTGGCCTGCAGACGGACGCTCCCCTGAAACGCGGCCTGAACGTCTACGGTGGCCTGCGTACTGCTGTGAAGGCATGTAAGGCGTTCGGATCTGAACCGGATGAACAAATAGTTAATTTCTTTAAATTGCACCGCCGCACCCATAATGACGGTGTATTTACAGTTTATACTCCCGAAATGAGAACCGCCCGACGGGTAGGTATCATTACAGGACTGCCTGATTCCTACGGCCGCGGCCGCATAATCGGGGATTATCGCCGTGTTCCCCTCTACGGGGTGGATTTTCTCATCCAAACTAAAGAAAATGACCGGCAGATGCTCAACCCGGATATGAATTCTGCCACTATACAAATACGTGAAGAACTTTTTGACCAGATAAAGGCTTTGGAAGATTTAAAAATTATGGCTAAAACCTATGGTTTGGATATATCCGTGCCCGCTGTCAATGCGCGGGAGGCCGTGCAATGGCTCTACCTGGCTTATCTGGCGGCCATCAAACAGCAAAACGGGGCCGCCATGAGCCTGGGCCGGGCCACCACATTTCTGGATATTTATATGGAAAGGGATTTACAGAAAGGATTGATTACGGAAGCAGAAGCGCAGGAACTGATTGATCAACTGGTAATAAAGCTGCGTCTGGTAAGGCATCTCCGTACCCCCGAATATAACGATATATTTGCCGGCGACCCCAGTTGGGTTACTGAGGCCATAGGCGGCAGCGGTATAGATGGCAGGCACCAGGTTACCCGTACCAGTTTCAGGATGCTGCATACCCTGGAGAATCTGGGGACGGCTCCAGAGCCCAATATGACTGTGCTGTGGTCCTCCCGCCTGCCCCGTCCTTTTGTAGAATACTGTGCTCATCTTTCCATCAAAACCTGTGCTCTGCAATATGAAAATGATGATATTATGCGTGAATATTATGGAGACGACTACGGTATCGCCTGCTGTGTCTCAGGTATGCGGCTGGGCCGGGAGATGCAATTTTTCGGCGCCCGCTGCAATCTGGCCAAGCTGCTGCTTTTTGCTATCAATGGAGGCCGGGATGAAATCACCGGTGAGCAGGTCGGGGTGGAAATGCCGGTTTACGAGGCTGACTGTCTGGATTTTGAAGAAATCCTGCGCCGGTTCAAAATCCAGATGAACTGGCTAACTAAACTTTATGTCAATACTATGAATGTGATCCACTACATGCATGATAAATATGCTTATGAAAGCGTACAGATGGCTTTGCACGATTCGACCGTCCACCGCTACATGGCCTTTGGCATAGCAGGTCTGTCAGTAGTGGCGGATTCGCTGAGTGCCATTAAATACGCCCGGGTCAAGCCCATAAAGGATCAGCGCGGACTCATCACCGAATTTAAAATAGAAGGAAATTTCCCTAAATTCGGCAATGATGACAACCGGGTTGATGAACTGGCAGTTGAAATAATCAAAACCTTTACCCGTAAACTTAAAAAACAACCAACCTATCGTGATGCCGAGCATACGCTTTCCATACTCACCATTACCTCCAATGTGATGTATGGCAAGCATACCGGTTCTACTCCTGACGGGCGGAAAAAGGGAGAGCCTCTGGCCCCAGGCGCCAATCCTCTGCATGGGCGGGAAGAAAATGGCGCCCTGGCAGCTTGCAACTCGGTAGCCAAACTGCCCTATCATTATGCCCGTGACGGTATCTCCTATACTTTTTCGGCGGTTCCCCGCACGCTGGGCCAGACCGATGCGGAGATGGTTAAAAACCTCGCCGCCGTATTGGAAGGATATTTCAATCAGGAAGCCCACCATATCAATGTTAATGTATTAAACCTGGAGACCCTCCAGGATGCCATGGAACATCCGGAGAATTATCCCGATTTAACTATACGGGTATCAGGTTATGCCGTTCATTTTACCAAATTGAACCGGGAACAACAGGAGGAAATAATCATGCGGACGTTTTATAAGAGGCTGTAAAAATGAAAGGACGAATTCATTCGGTCGATACGTTCAGCACCGTCGATGGGCCAGGTATCAGAACCGTAATCTTCATGCAGGGCTGTACCTTGCGCTGCCAATACTGCCATAATCCGGACACCTGGAATCCGAGCGCCAAGACCGCCAAAGAATACAGTGCCGAAGAGATAACCGCATTGATCGTCCGCAACTCCAATTATTTTGCGGCTTCCGGAGGAGGGGTAACTTTCTCCGGCGGAGAACCCCTGCTGCAGTATGAATTTGTACGAGAGGTTCTATCCCGCTGCCGGCAGCAACAGATTCATACCGCTCTTGATACCTCCCTTTACGTACCCCCGGAAACGGTACGAGCAATCCTGCCTTACACCAGGCTGGTGCTGGCCGATATCAAGCATATCAAAGCTGAAAAAAGCCGGCAAATTACCGGCCAGAGCAATCAGCTTAATCTTGCCAACCTGCAGCTTGTCAACAGGGCTAAGGTGGAAATATGGATCCGCTATGTAATCGTACCCGGATTAACCGATGCCGAAACGGATTTATTGCAAATGGCCGAGTTCATCTCCCCGCTGGATTCAGTATCCCGCATTGATCTATTGCCTTATCACACCCTGGGCCGCCACAAATGGGAACTACTTGGCCTTAAATATCAGTTGCCGGAGGTTGATCCTCCCACCCCATCGCATTTGGAGAAAATCCAAAACGCCCTGCAAAACGTTAGCGGCAAGCCGGTGTATATACTGCATTAATACTCCAACCCGGCATAATATAACGCTATGATAATACAGAGTGTTGAATCGCACTTATTTCTTGCTTATAGCATATACAGCCCTTATGACCTGATCGATTTCTTCGGGGGTGGTGAAGTAACCGGGGCTTAAGCGGCAGGAGCCCAGTTCAAAAGTCCCCAGGGTACGGTGAGCCAGCGGGGCGCAGTGCAACCCGGAGCGGGTTATAATATCATATTCATAATCAAGCTGGGAACATACTTCGCCGCAATCCTTATCCTCAATATTAAGAGCTATTACCGCAGTCCTTCTGTTTATATCGGCCGGACCGTAAAGCTTCACCCCGTCAATGCCCTGCAATCCCTGTATAAGCTGGGCAGTCAGCCTCATTTCATGCTGCCTGATCCGCTCTATGCCGGTTTCGGTAATAAACCTGATACCGGCCAGTAATCCGGCTATGCCGGGCGTGTTCAAGGTGCCGCTCTCCATCCGTTCAGGCATAATCGGCGGTTGTTCCAGATACTCGGATAATGCTCCGGTACCTCCTTCCTTAAGAGGAATTACCTCAAGACCCGGCCTTATATACATTCCGCCCGTGCCCTGGGGCCCCAGCAGCCCTTTATGACCGGTAAAGGTCAGGATATCTATATTCTGCAGCTTAACATCAATCGGCAATACCCCGGCTGATTGAGCGCTGTCCACCATAAATAACAGGCCATGCTCATGGGCTATCCGGCCCACTTCCTCGATGGGCATGATCGTACCGACCAGATTGGACGCATGCAGCATGCATATCATGCGGGTGTTGGGCTTGATCTCGTTTTTAACTGCATCGGGATCCAGCGTACCGTCATTCCCGCATGGCACCGTTGTCCATTCTACGCCCTGCCGGGTCAAAGTATACAGGGGACGTGCCACGGAATTATGTTCCATACTGGTCGTGATTACATGGTCACCCGGTTTTAAAATACCTTTGAGACAGGTATTTATAGCCTCGGTAATATTAAGCGTAAAAGCAATTTGCATGCAGTCGTCAATATTAAACAGGTGCGCCAGTGCCTCCCTGGTTTCAAGCAAAACGGAACCGGCCCGGGCCGTACTCTGGTTGCTCCCCCGCCCGGGATTACCGCCCATAAGACGATTAAAACGATCTACTGCCAGGTAGACACTTTCCGGCTTGGGATATGAAGTAGCAGCATTATCCATATAAATAGTCAAAATCTTACCCCTTCCCACCATGAAAGCTACAGATTCTTAATATACCATATGCAAAAAATAGCAACTGTCAGCCTTATTTGAGAGTTTTGCATAATTCCAAAAACCCCATTTGTCATTCTGAGCCTTAGCGAAGAATCTTAAGATCCTTCGGCTTTGCCTCAGGATGACATGCGCAAAGTTACTACTTAATCATAGGAAAAAGTTAAGTATGTAAAACTCTCATTTACTAAGCTTCCTAACAGCAATGTATCATATACTACTTTATAATAGAAATGAAAATTAGTTATAGTAACTGCAAAATCTTTCCTGGAGAACCCGGGTTATTCAATTAAACCGCTCACCTGCTGAAAAAATAATGCTGCGGAAATTCCACAGCATTTAAGGTATTATCGTTCTTATTTTTCCGGTCAAATTAAGCCCGCAGTTGACTCAACAGCACTAACTCCAAATCTTCCGTAGGATAATAATAAGCGTTTTGTTCCAGCCTATCTAAAAAAGCCAGTTCGGCTTCGGGCCGGCTGTCAAACCATTTTTCCCCTGTATTGCCGCAGGAATGGTTTTGGCCGGTTACCTCATCAGCCGATAAATTCCAAATAAACGCATATCTACCCTTATACTCGGCTATAGTCCACGTTTCTTCGGTTCCTACCCGGGGATATGAAAAAAGCCCTGTAATTTCCCGCAAATATTTTAATTGCATTAGAGTTCGGCACCTCCTTTTTTCTATTATTATTCCTGCTTCGATCCAATTTTATTTAGCAGCAAAAAAGAACGTAAGGCGTTAGCCTTACGTTCTCCAAAATACATTCAACCAATCGTGCCGGTCTTTCTTTTATTACGCTTACTGGCGTACATCATTTCATCAGCATTCTGCAGCATTTCCTCCACGGTACAGCGATAATCACAAGGATATAACGCTATTCCCAGGCTTACTGCCAGCGTATAGGGCAACAATTTTTTCTCATTAAACGACCTGACCTTCGTTTGTAATCTGTCCATCAAAATCTCGGCATTATCCCAGGAAGTTTGTAATGAAAGAATGGCGAATTCATCACCACCTATACGCGCTACAATATCCGAGGTTCGAAAAGTTTCTTTTAAAATAGCGGCCATGCTTTTCATGGCTCTATCGCCTTCCTTATGGCCAAAACTATCATTTATTTTCTTCATATCATCGATATCCGCAAATATCACCAGGATATCTTTCTGTTCCCGCTGCGCCAGTTTCATTTGATGTTGCGCCAGTGTAAAGAAACCTCTCCTGTTATACAAACCGGTAAGTTCATCGTTTAGAGCCAAACATTTAAGTTCTTCGTTTATATCCTGAAGTTCCCGTGCCTTGATCTGCATCTTTTTCTCCAGTCTACGGCGGTAATTTTTCTCCTGCCATAGTGCTTTTAACAGAAAAGGCTGTTCATTATGCAAACATGAACAGGTTGCAAAGATACTCACAAGGCAAAAAACACCTGCCAGAATATACTTCCCGTTTTGGATATCGGTAGTCAGCCAATCCAGCAGTACATAAAGAACAAACATGCCCGTTCCTACCAGCAGTATAAGGATAGTGTCAAATATGAATTTCCTCTTGATGGCAATTCACATCCCTTAAGTTCTGGTTAAATCATCGGCATATGAGTGTAAAAACTTTATCAACTTTCTTAATATTAATCAAAATTATCATAAATGTAAATATTTTTATATTATTGCTTTTAATTGGTCGAAAGTGTAAGTACTGCTATATCTAGGCCCAGATAAAGGTAAGGATTGCAGCCATGCCGGTAAAAATAACCGCAATAACAAAGGCTACCCGGATTACTTCCGTCTCAGTGCCCAGAGCATCGATGGTGGCGGCCGCATTTTGAAGTTTGGCCGGGGATATTACACTGGCCAGACCTCCGGCAATAGCGGTACCGGCCGTAACTACCAGCGGGTTAACGTGTAAGAGCTTCGAAGTCAGAATATTGTATTTGGTGAAAAGGGCAATGGTGGAAGCTTCGCTGCCACTGACAAAGCCACCCAACAAGCCCAGAAAGCCAGCGGCTACAGGATACAATCCCTTAAAGAAATCGGATGAACTGGTAGCCAGGATAGAAATCATATTAAAATCAGGGTTAACCAGTTTCCATCCCCCCGCGGCAGAAGTAAAGCCGGAATACGTCATAACATAGGCAATGGCAAAAAATATAGCGGCCGAAAGTACCGGGCGAGGGGCCCGGCGAACCCACTTGGTCATGATTTCACGCCATTCTGCGCCGGTTGGTTTGATAAAAGGCACAGCTATCAAAGTACTAATGATGACCCAGGTATAAGCGTTCCACAGCATTCTGGTCATGATGGGCTTGCCGCCCGGGATAATTTGTACCGGCATAGCCAGTTGTTTAAACAGGTAATCAAATACCGGAGGATAGAAATTAATAAAAAGAGATGTTCCTACCAGGATTAACCACGGACTTAATGCCCGGGTCAGCGACATGGAGCTTTCCATTTCCAGATCCTCTTTGGTTATGCAGGACCTGTCAATGATAGGCTTTCTATTAGCTTTCATATATAAAAGCATTACCATAATCGTTACCGCACCGGCGATGACACCGGTCAGCACTATTCCCTGGCCGATATGAGCGACCGCAATGGCCGTAAGTCCCATGCTGCCGCCGGCCAGCAGACAAGGCCAAAATCCTTCTTTCATCTGTTTAAAGCCCCCCACCAGATAGAGCATGCCAAAACCTATCATGGTGGAAATGACCGGCATAAATTGGGAAAAGACCAGAGCCGAAACTTCCAGCGGAGTACCGGTCATATCAGCAAAAACTACCAGTGGAGCACCCAGCAGAGCATAGGTGCAAAGCGAATCAAAGCCTAAGGCCGGCAGCGCTACGGCCACAAAAGTCGAATAACCCAATGCAACCATAATCGGGGGCAGAATGGAAACCGGTGTCGCACCAACCGCCACCAGGAGCGTACCAATACCCATATTAATAATCATAATCTGGACCGCACGATCCTGTTTGGCTATAGTTTTTACAAAAACGACTATGCGTTTCAGTGCGCCGGTACATTCCAGAAAGGTGATTTGGAAAATAGATGTGGCCACCATCAGTGAAACCGGAAACGATGCTATGATTCCGGCCAGGCTGGCATTAAGCCCCACCGTAAGCGAAGTGTGAAAGAAAAGAATACTAATAACAACCATCAGCACCCAACCGATAATCCCACTCCAGTCGGCCGGGCATTTTCCCCAGATAAGCAAAACCAGCACGATAATAATCGGTGCCAGCGTAAGTAATACGTCCATTAACTGCCATCCTCCCATTCTACTAAGGTATGCTGTTTTACTAAACTATCCTACTGTCCTGCCGTCCTCCTTTCACTGATTAAACAGTGTATAACAAAATAATGATATCATATTTTTCATAAGCTATGGTTTCTAAAATAAATTTTTTTGTCCACATTACCAAATATCATCTCCCAGCCGGACATAAACCGACGCCTGAAATACGCCGTCTTTTGCCTCAAACCTTGCCCTGCCGCCGTACTTCTTTGCCACTGCCGCCACTGAGGAAAGTCCTACGCCTTCACCCTCGCGTTTGCTGGAAAGAAACACACCGTCCTTTTCCCAGATGTTACCGTTAAAGCTGTTGTCTGCCGTTATGGTCAGAGTGCCGTATTCCAGACGGCTGTTCAGGCGGATAAACCGGGCTCCGTTTTCCATCCGCCTGCACGCTTCCACGGCGTTTTCCAGCAGATTGCCCACGATGATGCACAGGTCGCTTTCCACCGTATCGTCAAGCTCCCCCGGAAGAGCAAATTGCAGGGAGGATTCAATGCCTTCATTGCGGGCGGCCGCCGCGTAATAAGCCGCCACCGCGTTCACCGCATAGTTTTCACACAGCCGGATGTCCTTGTCCGAGGGGATATTGCCAAGCAGCGTGTCGATATAGACACCAAGCTTTTGGCTGTCCCCCCGCGCGTTCATCTCCCGCAGAACGGTAAGCTGATGGCGCAGGTCGTGGCGCTGGGCTTTGACCGCCGCGTCGTTTTCAGCCATTTTCTGATATTGCAGCCTTTGCAGTTCCAGTTGGCGGGCGGCGGCAGCCATTTCGTATTCCAGACGGGCTTTTTCCGCTGCTGTGCGCACCGATTCCCGCACATAATAGCCGCTGACAAGGCCCAAGGCAATGACAAAGGCCAGCGCGCCAAGCTGGAAAAACACCGTCAGCACATCGGTCAGACGCAGCCAGTAGTTGAGCACCTCCAGAACCGTGGAGGCCGCCAGCAGGATCACGGCCGGCGCAAACCGCCCGGCCGCAGGGTTGCGGTAACGGAAATGCTCCCATACCAGACAGCCGGCGAACACCACAAACCCTAAGGGCGCAATGATATGGAACCAGTACAGACTCCTGGTAAAATCCATCAGGCCGGAAAGCTGCAAGGTAAGAGCGGCGGCTACGGAAACATAATGCACCACCAGCAGGATCCGGAATGGCAGCCTGCTTTTAGGATTCAAAACTACCAGCCCAAAATTCAGAAACGGAATGGTCACTGTAAACAAGCCCACGTAAGCCATGGTGTACAGCAGCGAGGGATACGGCAGCAAAAAGGCGGTCAGGTCGCATTCACCCAGCACCCAGATGCCCGCCGACAGGGAAAACAGCCCCAGCCACAAAAAGGAGAAACCGGAAGAAACCCGGCTGACGATGGTCAGGGACACCAGAACCATGGCCAGCCCGATGAAAATCAAAATGAGGGAAAACAGCAAGGAAAAGCCGTTTTCCCGAAACTGATCCGCCAGAAGCGCCGCTTCGTTGCCCACCGCAAGCGGCGGAAGGGAAAGGGTGCTGCGCTGTGTCGGCGACAAATATTCGATGCGCAGCGACACAGTTCCTTCCTTATCCGGAAGAGGGACGGTAGCGAGGATGGTAGGCGGGTCGTTCATATAGGGCGGATAACTGCCCTCCTGTCCGCACTCATAGGCCAAAACGCCGTCGATATACAGCCGCAGGGGAGCAAACACCGACTTGATGAGCAGGCTGTCCCCGGGCCGCACCTCCGCTGCGGCAGTCAGTGCAACCGGCGTCCTGGGCGCAAGGCGGTCAAGCTTGGCGGGTAAAACGACTGCCTCCGGCTCACCGCCGTCTATTTGCATCGTCACACCGGAAAGATGGCGCACCGGTTCCATATAGGATGCGGAAAGCAGTCTGTCTCTCAGGGAAAACCACACCAGTACGGTCAGCGCCGCCCCCAACAGGACCACGCAGACGGCCAGATGTTTCGTCTGTCTATGCTTCATACCCCGCTCCCTCTAGCCGTGCGGAACAGGTAATCCTCATAAGCTTTTGCCGCTTTTTTGATATCCTGCCGCCGGATATAGACCTTGTCCCCATTTTTCATGGTAAAGGTTTTCAGTTCCTGATCCACCCCCCTGACATAGCGAAGATTGGCGATATAGCTGTGGTGGCAGCGCAAAAAGGTATCGGGAAGCAGCGGCTCAATGGCATTAAGCTTGACCGTCTGGCTGGTGCGCAGAACGCCCGCCGCGGTGTTGACCGCAACCGAGTGGTTTTGCTGTTCAAAATAAAAGATGCCATCCAGCGGGATTTCTCTTTTTTCTCCGCTGATCAGCAGGGATATGTAAGCGGCGGAGCGGCGCTTCATACGGGCCAGCTCCAGCGTTTCCCGCACATCTTTGACAGTGACCGGCTTTTCCAGATATTTAAGCGCGCCCAGCCGGTAACTTTCCAGGGTATGGTCGGGGCTGGTGGTGGTAAAGGCCAGGGTCACCGTGTCATCCTCCCTGCGGATAACGGCGGCAGCCTCCACCCCCCGCATCCCCGGCATATAAATGTCCATAAAAATCAGATCGTATCGCCCCGGCGAGAAAGCCGCCAGCAGTTCTTCACCGGAAGAAAACGGGGCGCAATCGGCGGGAATGCCGCTTTGATAAATACACTGCAGCAGCAAAGCGGCATCTTCGGCCAGATCCTCGCAGACGGCAACCTTGAGCGGCGTTTCCAACGCCTCCCCTCCCTTCGACAAATTCATTGGTTTTCTTTATTTTACCATAGGCGGAAAAGCCATATGCCATATTTTTAGTTTTTGTCAAGTACTAAATTCGTTGGAGCGTCCAGCATGTTCAGAACTACCGATTTTTCAGGCAAAATTTTATGATTTGAATGTAGGGCAATGTGTAAAAAGCTTTTTGTCAGGGCAGTTTGCGCTCTTTCAAACAGGGAAAAAGGTCATATAAAAATACTTTGACAAACTGAAAAGGAGGTTTTGCAAATGGAAAAGGATGTGCGCCGTTATTTTTACAGCTATATCATGCGGCAGACGGAAAACATCTCCCACCTTGTCCGTATCGCCAACGAGCTTTACCGCGGGGGCGTGACCGATATGGATACCCTTTGCGAACTGCTGGAAAACCATCCGGGAAAAGTTCGTTCTATCCGCAATATCGGCGAAAAGAGCGTAATACTGGCACAGGAGGTCTGTAAGGCGTATCGCCAAGAGAGGGGCGACTCTGTTTGAGGAGCTTCTATTGTCTCAAGGATGATAAAAAGGAAAACTATAAGGAGGAGACGCATATGAATCATCGCAAACCATTCCAACGGCTCCTGGCAATGGCGCTGTCCATCGTTATGGTGCTGGGCATGACGCCGTTGACGGCGGTGGCGGTGGAAGCTGCGCCCCGCGGAGAAATCATCGCCTGGGAAATGCTGCCCGATACGGCGGGAGAACGGGCAGTACCCCCGGGTACATCATTGGAGGATTTGAATTTACCGGATACTCTCTCCGCCACGGTGCGTCTTGGGACGGATGAGCAAAATTCCGCCACGGTAGGGGAGTTTGTATATGCCCCCGCCCCGGCAGCCGTTGATATCCCTGTAAGCTGGACATCCGCGCCGGACTATGACAGAGACAGGCCGGGTACATACCAATTCACCCCTGAACTTGCGGAGGGCTATACCCTGGCGGCAGGAGGAGTCCTGCCGGAAATAACCGTGACGGTGGCGGTGGAAAACCCGGGGGCGGGCCTGATAACCGCTTTTGACCGGCTGGCCGATGATATCCGCTGGCAAAATACCCTGGAACCGGTTTTCCCGGCAGCCGTGCCGGGCATCGTGGCAGGTTCCAGAGTTGATATCCCCGTGACCTGGACAGCCGACCATGAATATGATGAAAAATTCCCAGCCAAGGGGCTGTATGTATTTACGGCTGCATTGGACGGTGGTTATACAGCGGCGGCCGACGCGGAGCTGCCCCGCATTACGGTATATATTCCCGCAACCGCCGGAGGCTTCAGCCTGTTTCGCATGGCCGGAGGCGGTACGGAAAATGACCCCTTAGAAATTACTACCGCCGCCCAGCTAAGAGAAATTGCCGTCTTGGTAAACAGCAAATACAATGGTCTGGAGCTGTTTTTATTCAATAATGCCAATGCCCAAGTCAGCTTAAAACTTATGAACAATATCGATCTGTCTGCTTACGGCCAAAATTTTGACGGCGGCCGGGGCTGGGAACCCATTGGTAAAACCGGAGCTGTCTTTAAAGGCAATTTTGACGGCAATGGTCATGTAATTGCCGGTCTATATATAAACCGCCCGGACACTGACGATCAGGGTCTGTTGGGCTATACCTTTAACGGTGAGCTTACTAATTTTAACCTGGTTGATGTTCAGGTAACCGGAAAGGATTGTGTGGGCGGACTGATGGCTCGGGGGGATAGGGTTACAGTCGAAAACTGTGCCGTCCAAGGTTATAGCAGCGGTAATAATTATATTGGAGGAATAGCGGGAAAATTATCCCGAAGTAATATTAAGAGCAGTATGATGAAAGGCTTCGTTAGCGGCATAGATGGAACAGGTGGTATAGCGGGAGGAATAGCGGGACTGTCTTCCCTAATGGAAAACTGTTATAGCTCAGCCGCTGTTACCGGCGCCAGAAACAGCACCGGCGGTCTGGCCGGGTCGGTAACAAACAGTACCATAAAAAAATGCTACAGCGCCGGCAGTGTTAAGGGATATGCTTTAGCGGGGGGGATAGCCGGGCAAGCCGCCGGCGGCACGATAGAAAGCTGTATAGCTTTAAATCCTGCTGTCATTATAACTAACTCCTATGATTCAAATGGAGGGAGAATATTAGGGCATGATATTTCTGCTACTCATCTTACCGGCAATAATGCCTTTGCGGGGATGACGGTGATAGCGAAAGATAAAACCATCGTCGCCGGGGCGGATACATTAGATGGCTTAAGCCGGACTGCCGCTGAGATTAAAGCGGATAATTTCTTTAAAAACATATTCGGCAGTGATAATACTGCCTGGACTTATGTAAATGGCAAGCTGCCTGTTTTAGAAGCTTTCACTGCCGGTGTGCAGGACAGCACCATGCCCGCCCATATCATGGATATTATTCCCGGGCCGCATTTTAGCGGTGGGGGTACGGAAGCTGATCCCTATCAAATCGCTACCCCCGCCCAGCTGGCCCGGCTGGCGGAGCTGGTGAACGCGGGGACTGACGATACCTATGTGGCTGCCAGCGTTTACTATCAGCTGACGGCTGATATCGACTTGTCAGGATATGGCAAGGATTATGACGATGGTAAGGGCTGGAAGCCCATCGGTTATTTTGATACCGGCGAGGGCCAGGCGTATGCCTTTAAGGGCCGCCTGGACGGCGGGGGGCATGTGATTACCGGCCTTTATATCGACCGCCCGGACAGCAGGCACCAGGGATTGTTTGGATATATGCAAGGCGTAGTGCAAAACTTAGGAGTAGTAAACGCCAATATTACCGGTCAAGAATTTGTCGGGGGCATAGCAGGCGGGGCTTATAAAGGCAGTACCATACAAAACTGCTACAGTACCGGCAACATCAGCAGTGAAAATTCATATGCCGGCGGCATAGCCGGGTCTGTTTTCGGCATGGTGAAGAATTGCTATGCTGCCGGAAGCGTTACCGCTGGCGGCAGAGTAGGAGGAATAGCAGGTTATGTGGATGGTACGGTGGAAAACTGCTATGCTCTTAACACTGTCAGAAATACGAAGAATGAATCCGGTAATGCCGGCGGTCTGGCCGGGTGGGTGGGTTCCGGGGGAACATTAAAAAACAGTGCCGCTTTAAATTTCGCCGTAGAGGATACGGGTAATGTAGGCCGAGTGGCAGGGTTTAAAGATAGGGACAGTAATCTTGCGGGCAATATCGCCTTCAGCGGCATGACGGTGACGGTGGGCGGAACGGCGAAAACCATTTCATCCGATGCAACTGGCATTGACGGTGCAGATAAAACCGCCGCAGAAATTGCCGCTACCAACTTCTTTCAAGCTACATTTGCAAATGATACCGCATGGCAGTATGAAACCGGCAAGCTGCCTATCCTCAAAAAAGCGGGCAGCACAGAAGTCATGCCCGGTCAGGACTCTGCCCTGCCTCTGCACCTGCTGGACAGTAGCAACCCCTTCGCCGGGGGCGACGGCACCAGTGCAGAAACAGCTTATCAAATCGCTACCCCCGCCCAGCTGGCCAAGCTGGCGGAGCTGGTGAACAACAGCGCAACTAATGCTGCTTATGGTAGTGCCCATTATGAACTGACAGCTGATCTAGACCTATTTAATTATGGCAAAAATTATGATGAAGGCAAGGGCTGGAAACCCATCGGAGATTCATCGACTATATTCAAAGGAAATTTTAACGGTAATAGCAAGACCATCACCGGACTCTATATCAACCGGCCAAACCAGAATTATGTAGGCCTCTTTGGTTACACCTGGGACAGTGAATTTGAAAACCTCCGGGTGATCGATGCGGATATTACCGGAAAAAGTTGTGCCGGTGGTATTGCCGGAATAATAAGAGGAAGTAGTGTTATTGAAAACTGTTCTGTAAGCGGAAAAATTACTGGAGCTGGTAGCTCTGTAGGCGGCATTGCCGGAAATATGGAGGGCAGTTCCACTACTATTGCAAACTGCTATTCCGCCGCTGCCGTCAGCGGAGCAAAACAGGCAGGAGGGATAACCGGGCAAATCAATATGGGTGCCGTGGAAAATTCCTATTTCGCTGGAACCGTTAGCGGAACCAGTGAGAGGGTGGGTGGAATTGCCGGCAATGCTTATGGCACGGTCAAGAATTGTTACTCCGCAGGCACGGTCACAGGGTTGACGGCAGTAGGCGGAATAGCCGGACGGCATACCTATGGGACGGTGGAGAATTGCTATTCCCTGGCCGTTGTTAATGGAACCGATAAAGTGGGCGGTATTGTGGGCTATATGCAGGATGTAGCCCCATCTGCTAAAAGCACGGTGCAAAACTGCGCCGCTCTCAATCCCTCGGTTGCCGCTGCCGGGACAGCGGGCGAGGTAGGCCGGGTGGCAGGGCTAAAAGATGAGGGTAGCACTCTGACTAACAACTACGCCTTTTCCGGCCTGGTGGGCGGCGGCACTGCCAAGACTCTAAATGGTCTGGACGGCGCCGATATGACCATAGAGCAGATGCTGAGCAACGCTTTCTGGACGGAGGACAGCAACTGGAATACCACCGGCGGCAGGACCTGGAATGATTCTGTCTGGACATTCACAGAGGGCCAGCTGCCTATCCTTAGCGGCTTAAACGGGCAATCCGGCGCCGGCGGCTTATACTTAACCGGGCGCAATATTGCTTATGCTCATATTACCTTGTCACCAAACAGCTTTACCTATAATGGCACGGAGCAGAAGCCCGGCGCGCCAAGCATAACCGTTGAGTTTGACAACACCTGCTTAGTAGAAGGCCGGGACTATACCTATGCCATCACCAGCGGTGATGATACGGAAACCGGTGCCAGCGCGGGCACCAAAGCCGGAACTGTTACCCTGACCTTTACCGGTAAAGGCAATTACAAAGGGACTAAAGAGGTAACCTATACTATTACTCCATATTCCGGCGGCGGAACAACTACTACCCCAACTGCTCCCTCAGCGGTAACTCCGCCAACTGTCAGCGGAAATACGGCAACGATCACCGTTACCCCCACCGTAAGTGGGGACGGTCAAGCCGCCGTTACCGTAACCGCGGCCCAAATGGATGAGGTAATTGCCCAGGCTAAAGCAGCCGCCGCGAACAGCGGCGACAAACCGGCCGTAGAAATTAAGGTAGGTGATAGCGGCGTAGCTAATACCTTAGCTGCTACTATCCCTCACAGCTCCATACAAACTATGGCTGATGAAAATATAGAAAGTTTGACCGTAACCAGCAGCTTAGCTACCCTGACTTTTGATAGCCAAGCCTTAAATACTATTAATGATACTGTCACCGGGGATATAACTGTGACTATAGCTAAAGTGGATATTGATGCCCTTCCTGAAGCAGTGCGGCAAATAGCAGGGAATCGTCCCGTATATGACTTTACCGTTACCGGCGGGGATAAAACCATATCCGATTTTAACGGCACTGTTACCGTAGCCATTCCTTATACCCCGGCAGCGGATGAGGATATAAACGCTATTATCGTTTACTATATAAACGACCGGGGCGAACTGGACACTGTCACCAACGGCAGATATGACCCGGAAAGAGGTATGGTAGTATTTACTGCCGATCATTTCTCCCGCTATGCGGTGGGATATAACAAAGTGAATTTTAAGGATGTAGCCGTAATGCCTGGTATGCAGAGGCGGTAACTTATATAGCCGCCCGGGAAATTACCTCGGGTACCTCTAAAGACACCTTTAACCCGGACCTAAGTTTAACCCGGGGCCAGTTCATTACCCTGGTAATGAGGGCTTATCAAATTGTGCCGGAGCAAAATATAACGGCTAACTTCACCGATGCAGGCAATACCTACTACACCGGCTACTTAGCGGCGGCTAAGCGCTTAGGCATTACCCAAGGCACAGGTGACAATAAATTTGCCCCGGAAGCTGACATAAGCAGACAGGATATGTTTACCCTGCTATACAATGTCTTGAAAAATACCGGCAACCTGCCGGTAAACGCTACCGGTAAAAGCATAGACAGCTTTAGTGACAGTCAAGTTATAGCTGCATATGCCAAAGACGCAGTGTCATACCTAATTAAAACCGGAACTATAAGCGGCAGTAACGGCAAACTCAACCCTGTCGCAACTACCAGCCGGGCGGAAATGACTCAGGTGCTGTATAATTTGCTCTCCGGGCAATAAAGGCAAAAGGGACGCTTCTTTGGGCATCAAAGGGCGAAAGGAAAACCAAATAATAAGAAAAATAAGCGCACAGACTGGTTTTTCATCAGTCTGTGCGCTGTTTTATGTTCAGCTTTCACATGGAATATGCAAGGTTTGATGCCTATCTTTATTTACAATCCATTGATAATCGTTCGGCTGTCATGTTAAACAATTTTTATTTCTGCAAGTAGGATGATATGCCGTTGGCTATTGCTTCAGCGGCTTTATCCTGAAACCAGGCTGTTTGCAATAGACCTTCTTCAGTCGGATTACTTATAAAAACTACTTCAGCCAGCGCTGATGGCATCGAGGTATTTCTTAATACCGAAAGATTAGCTTCTTTAACCCCTCGATTCTGTCTTTGCAGGGTATTGACCAGTTGGGTTTGAATGGCCCGGGCCAATCTGGCCCTTTCATCACGCTGGGCATAAAGCTCCGCATCGCTGGATGGAGCATAATAATATGTTTCGGTTCCGCTGGCAGCGGATGATCCATAAGAGTTCATATGTATGGAGACAAAGACGGTGGCATTAAGCCGGTTGGCTATACTGCTGCGTTCTTCCAGGCTGACATAACTGTCGTCCCGGCGGGTATACTCCACCCGGATTCCTCTTTGCTGCAGCAGAGCACCCGTTTTCAGAGCTACCTGCAGGTTGGCATCCTTTTCGTTCATGGAACTGCCTCGAGCACCGGGGTCACTGCCGCCATGGCCGGCATCCAATACTACTATTTGCTGCTGGGGTTCAGGATTGTCCGGGAAATTTCCATCTATTTTAATGGTACGCATATTGCCGTTCCAGGTCACCTTACCGCCAAAAGCTTCACACACAAATCTTAAAGGAGCCAAAGACCGGTTGTTCACGATTTTAGTAGGAACGTCCAGAGTATACACGACTCCGTTTATGGTAGGCCTGGTGGAATACAGCGGCATAACAACGGTGGTGGTTCCCCTGGTAGCGGTTACCTTCCGGGCCGCAGCATCCCAGTATACTTTAGCTCCCATGGCCTCAAATATGGCTCGCAACGGAACCAGGGTCCGTCCATTTTCAATCAGAGGCGGTACATCAAAAAACAGTTTTTGGCCATTAAGAATGACGGTTGGGCTGACGGTACCTGCCTGAGCCTGGCCTAATAAGGCGTTCAGACCGGATAAAAATATCACCAGAGCAACAAACAGAGTTAGAAGTTGGTTTTTAATTTTACCTTTAAATAACACAAGCACCTCCAATAAATTAATACTTATAACCGTTTCGACAGAATTCTACCATACCCTGCCGGTAAATAACGGTAAATATATGTACCAATTTACTGAATCCCTTGCCCTGGAAAAACATCACCTAAAAGTAACCATTATATGTCATCAGGAATAATATGGTATTGAAGTAAATATTCACAGCATGGCTGGAGGAGGTGATCTTATGCCTGATCGTGATAATTGGGACAGCAGAAGGCGCAGAAGACGCAGAAGAATGTGCAATTTTAACTGCGGAAATATTAGAAACCGGTCCAGGCGGCGTAGATGTCGCTTGGCGGAAAGAGCCTGTCGCAGAAGATTGTACTGGTATTAAAATATAATTTAGTAAATCACCATAAGCCCTTGGTCTTGAGAAGAGTTTAGGCCAAGGGCTTTTGTTTGGAGCTAGTCGCCGATAAAGCCAACCCCTATTGCACCCGGCCCGGAATGGGACCCCACCGAGGTTCCGACACTGCTTCGGAAGACATGTATGTCCTGGCCGAGTTTCTGTTTTAATCCCTTTATAATAAACAACTCATCCTCTTCACACAGAGCCTGCTGGGTAATAATAACCGAATTACGAACATTCTTTATCCGGTTAACACAGGTATTGATCAAATAATCTAAAGATTTTCTCCGGCCCCGCACTGCTTTAATAGGATGTACCACACCATTTACGAATTCACAAACCGGCCTGATTTTGACCAAATTGCCGAGCATTGCCGCTGCGCCGCCGATTCTGCCGCCAGCCAGCATATAAGTTAATTCCTGTACGGTGAAAAGAGATACCGCATTGGGTATAATTTGACCAATTCGTTTAGTAATGTCTTCCCAGCCAAGTTTTTGACAATTGATCATATGGGCAATTTTTATTTCCAGAGCTGCTTGACCGCAGGCACAGGTTCCCGACTCAAAAATCTCTATTTTGGCATCTTTAATAGACTCCCGAAACATATCCCGGGCCAGCAAAGCATTCTGATAGCTGGCCGAAAGCTTACTGGCAATCGTAGTAACAATAAACTTGTTGTATCCTCTTTCATACATTTCCCTATATCCTTTTAACCAATCATATATACTTGGTGCCGATGTCTTCGGTATCTGCTGAGGCTCGTTCTTCATATGCAGATAAAAATCCGTGTTGGAATAATCAATGTTTTCCCGGTAATAATGCTCCTGGTCAAAGCTAAAGTATAAAGGCACTTCTTTAATAGCATACTTTTCCAACATCTCGCGGGGAAGATTACCTGCTGAATCGACTAACTGGGCTATCTTTTCATTCATTATCGAAGACTCCTTACCATGATTAATTGAGTTGGTTTACTGGGTTTTTCTATTCTAATGATACCGCATATATTTTTTATCTCAACAATTAACCCATTATTGGCACTGCATACCCTGCTTGGATAATTTTCCTTTTGAAGAATAATATTTGTCAAAGATAAAAATTCTATTCCTCTGCAGGGATAAATTACCTGCAGCTTAATATTCAACTTAATTATTCCAATTCCTGCCTATTAATTCCGATGTCGTTTCAATCCGACTCGTTGTCATGCCTGTTTTTTGACGCTTATAAAAATAGAGGATATCTTTTATATGATATCCCCGCAAGCAAAAATCTTTTTTCGTTTTTTGCAATTCAGCGTCATTCATAATTTCAGTGTCTTCAGCGTCTAATTTCTTAACTGATCTCTGAGAAGACCAGCGCCGGATTTTGCCGCTGGAGCCAGTCGAGCGAGAACTCGTTATCACAGAGAACTACCGGCTTCCCATCCTGGTCGTGAACACACAGACTGCTGAGGTTGGTAAACCGGTTGGGGTCAACCTCCATATCTCCTTTTATCCACCGGGCCAGCTGATAAGGCAGAGGTTCCAGTTTTATCTCGGCCCCATACTCGGCTTTGAGCCGGAAGCTGAATACTTCAAACTGCAGCTGCCCCACCACGCCCAGAATCAAATCTTCGGTCCGGTTGGCAATGCGAAATACCTGAATGGTACCTTCTTCCACCAACTGGGTCACCCCTTTTTGAAACTGTTTGTATTTCATGGCGTTAAGGTTAATAGCCCGGGCGAAATGCTCCGGAGAAAATTGGGGCAGGCTTTCGAATTCAAAGCTGTTCTCCGCGCACAGCGTATCTCCGATCCGAAAAGTGCCGGGGTCATGCAGGCCAATGATATCACCGGGATAGGCCACTTCCACAATGTCCCGGTCCTGCGCCAGAAACTGCTGGGGCTGGGCCAGTTTTATCTTTTTGCCGCTGCGTACATGGTTTACGGCCATTCCCCGTTCAAATTTACCCGAACAAACACGCAAAAAAGCTATCCGGTCGCGGTGGGCCGGGTTCATGTTGGCTTGAATCTTAAACACAAAGCCGGTAAAGGGTGTGGTGATGGGATCGATCAGGCCCATGCTGCTGTTATGAGCATGCGGGGGCGGGGCCAATTCCAGGAATTCGTTCAGAAAAGTCTGCACCCCGAATTTACTGATGGCACTGCCGAAAAACACCGGGGTCAGTTTTCCCTCCTGGATTTTTTCTTCATCAAAGGGGTCCCCGGCGATATCTAAAAGGGCGATATCTTCGCAAAGTTTGGCATGAAGAGCATCACCGATAAAATCGCGGATAACCGGGTCTTCGACTCCCCGTTCACCCGGATAAATAAATTCCCGCTGTCCATCCTGCCGGTAACGTTCGATACGGTTATTTTTACGGTCATAAATACCGCAGAATTCATCCCCCATCCCGATGGGCCAATTCATGGGGCAGGAACGAATCCCCAGGACCCGCTCCAGTTCCTCCAGCAGGTCAAGCGGTTCTTTGCCGTAACGGTCCATTTTATTAATGAAAGTAAATATAGGAATACCGCGTTTGCTGCACACTTTGAATAATTTGATGGTCTGAGCCTCGACCCCTTTGGCGGCATCAAGCAGCATGACCGCGCTGTCGGCGGCCGTCAGGGTGCGATAAGTGTCTTCACTGAAGTCCTGATGGCCCGGCGTATCCAATATATTAATATGGTGATTATTATAGTTGAACTGCATGGCACTAGATGTTACAGATATGCCGCGTTCCTTCTCAATCTGCATCCAGTCGGAGGTAGCATATTTATTGGCTTTGCGGCCCTTGACTTCTCCGGCCATGCGGATAGCCCCGCCAAAGAGAAGCAATTTTTCAGTTAAGGTAGTTTTACCGGCATCAGGATGCGAAATAATTGCAAATGTACGTCTTTTTTCCACCTGAGCTTTAATATCATCATATATTGTTGCCAAGATACGTTATCCTCTCTATATAAAAAAATTACATTTTACTTTAACACAAATTTCTCAAGGAAACAAAGGTGCCGGGAAGCTGGTGTGCTGTTTCAGACCTCCTGCCGTACGGGCCGGTTTATGTTGCCACGGTTTAAAGAGGCAAATATCCCGACAAAGCAAGTAATGGTAAAAATGATGAAGGTAATACGGGAAGCTTGAAGCAGCAACGGGGCACTGGCCTGTAAACTGGCACTCCCCATGATAAGTGACATAACCAGTGTCACGATCGCCATACTCATTGCCTGTCCGACCAGGCGCATAGTGCCCAGAGCAGATGAGGCTACTCCGTACAGCGGGGGTGAAACCGAACCCATTACCGCGTTGTTGTTGGGGGAAGAAAAGAGTGCAAAACCCAGTCCCAGCAAAGCCAGATCGGCAATGATCAAAGCCACCGGGGTAGACCGGCCCAGGAAAATGAATAAGAACAATCCCAGCGTAGTAAGACCCATGCCCCAGGTAGCCACAATACGTGGTTCTACCCGGTCGGATAAAGTACCCGCCAGCGGTGACAGCAGCGTCATCAAGACCGGCTGCGAAAGCATGATAAGCCCTGCCGTCTGCGAAGTATAGCCGAGAGCCACCTGGAGATAAAGCGAAATCAGGAAACCTACCGCAAAGGTGGCGCTGTAGTTAATCATCGCCGCCAGATTGGAAAAGGCAAAAGCGGTGTTGTGTATAAACAGGTCAATTTTTATCAGGGGAGATCTGGCTTTTGATTCATACCTGACAAACAGGACAATTAAAGCCAAACCCAATAATCCTACATACTTGGCCGCATTGGAGGTTGAGGCCGAAGAAAGTCCGTAAAGGAACGTAACCAGACCGGCCGTATATAATATACTGCCTGGCACATCAAATTTTTCCCCTTCAACTCCGCTATGCTCTTCTTCTAACCGCCATGCCGCCAGCAATGCGGCATAAATACTTAAAGCAAAAGTAAAATAGAAAATGCTGCGCCAGCCGAGCTGATGATTAAGCATCCCGCCCAGAACCGGTCCCAGAGACAGCCCCAGATAAGTTCCGGCAATGGTCAGTCCCATAGCTTTGCCTCTTTTCTGCGGTGCATAGACGGAAGTAAGGATGGCCATACCGGTGGCAAAAATCATGGCACTGGCCAGGCCCTGCAGTACTCGAAATACAATTAACTGGTTGATGGAATGGGATAGACTGCATAAAAATGTGAACAGAGCAAAGGCAAAGATGCCACTTACATATATTTTCTTGCGTCCTATGATATCGGCCAGCCGTCCCAGCGGCAGCAGAAAAGCGGCCGAAGCCAACAGATAACTGGTAACGATCCAGCCCAGGTGGAGAGCACTGCTGGAAAACTCCTGACCGATGGACGGGATCGCCAGATTGATAGAACTACCCATAAAAGGGGTAAGAAAAGATGTAGTTGCTACAACTATCAAAGCTGTTTTTTCCTGGGTAGATGAAGACGACATTGACAGCCCTCCCGATTAAACGCCAATTAAACCGGCGCAGATTTTTCATAATAGCCAGGTCCTGAGGCAACAGGCCGATGCGGATAATATTTATAAGCTCCCCGCTCTGAGGCCTTTCTAACGCCTGGGCTTGATAGGCTATTCCCCGTTGAGGTATGTCCCCTTATCTTAAATAGCCGAAGGTAGGGGGCAAAGCCACTCCTTTGGTACCCTTGCTTAAGCAACGGGAGTCGTTCTTGCGGCCATGCATTTTTTAGTATATTTTATTATACCCCTTAACACAAATACAGTCCCTTTGCTTCGATATTATTATAGATTGCATTTTTACTGGAGAAGAGAGTAATAATAAGCTCAAACCAGTATTATGGGGGTTGTTGCGTGAATGAAGGGCTGGTAGTCGTAGTCAGGAGTATAATAGGATTCTTTACTTTGCTGATTTTCGCACGGGTTCTGGGGCGCCAGCAAATAAGCCAGCTTACCTTTTTTGATTATGTGCTGGGTATTACGATCGGCTCCATTGCTGCCAGCCTGTCGGTCGACCTGAGCAGCCGGGCCTGGCCTCACTGGGTGGGCTTGCTGACCTGGACCGCAGCCGTGTTTTTGCTGCAATTGGTTTCAATAAAATGGCGGCAAGCCTTCAACTATTTGGTAAGCGAGCCCACCGTTGTAATCATGAACGGGCAGATAATGGAAGATGCTTTAAGCAGCATCAGATATACCACGTCGGACCTGTTAGGACAGCTGCGGGATAAAGGAATATTTGACCTCAATCAGATTGGCTTTGCCGTGGTAGAAACCAACGGAAAAGTCTCGGTCCTGCTTAAGCCCGAATTCCTGCCCGTTACACCCCGGGATATGAACATTGACCCCCAGGCTAACAGCTTGAGCACTGAACTTATATATGACGGCGTCATTATAGAAAGCAATCTGGAAAAAGCCAAAGTGGACCGTTTATGGTTAGATTCCGAATTAAACCGTTTAAATCTTCGGCCCTCCGAAGTCTTTTTAGCCACGGTAGACGGAGATAAAAAACTCTATGTTGATTCATATCGGGATCGGATCGTGTAAACCCATGAAGTTTGTTACAAGGAGTCTGGCAATATGAAAAAGGCAAAGTGGTATCTTATTCCTATTATCGTACTTGCCCTGTTTATAGCTGTAATGCAAGGCTTATATTTCTATTTTACTCCCCAACCGGTCAGAGAAAACTTTCCCCGGCAAATAGAAACATTGAAAAAAGATATATTGGCCTCCCACTGGGAGACCGCCAGCGGTGATCTGAATAAGCTCGAACAAACCTGGAAAAAGATTATTCCCGGCATCCAACTGCACGCCGAAAAGGATGCCATCGACAATATTAAAATAAACTTGGGCCGGCTCAACGGTTCCGTCAAAGCCAAAGACCAGGGCAACGCCCTGAGTGAGTTGGGTGAAATCAACGAGCACTGGAATAACCTCACCAACTAGTATGCTGTACATTGCCGGACCGCCAACTCCCTTACCGCCTATGCCGGCCTACAGGGCGACAGTGTTATTTATCCTTATGTTTGTATCGCTGTAAAGAGTTTGAATTTGCTTTACAGAACGATTGTTTGCATCTATAATGATATTAGAACACGTGTTCCGATATCATTATAGCGCAGGTGATAATAATGTTTAGCGGATTTACACGCAAAGATTTTATGCAGGCATTAATTGGCGGCACTTTTATGGCCGTTCTGGGCTATGCCATTGTGGCCGGTTTCATGCTGGCTTTTCAGAGTGTATTCATAAAATGACCGTATAATAAGCTTTACCAGCGGGGAAGACTCCTGATTAACAGATTTGTTTAACGGGAGTTAACTTAAGTTGGAAAAGTCACGACAGTTTAAAACTTTCTACCGCGGACTGGCCCTTGTCATCGTTTTAAATATCTATGACATGGTTTCTACCCTGTACTGGTGCACGGTGGCAGGCGAGGCAACCGAAGCCAATCCTCTCCTTTATCAGTTGATGCTCATAAATCCTGCCCTGGCAGTCGGCTTCAAGACCTTGATGGTCCTATTGTTTGCCGGCTTGATGCTGCTGGCTGCGCGAATGGATATTAAGTTGGCCATCCGGGGTACATATATTGTAGCCTTGATATACCTGCTGCTGGCAGGCTGGCATATGATACTGCCGCTACTGCCGACTATCCTTGCTTTTGCTGTCACACCCTAAAGCCATAGATGGCCAGGTCCCGTTCCACCTCATCCAATTCGGCCACTCCCGGAAGCAGGCCCCAGCGTTTAAAACCCAGCTTTTCCACCAGGCTGATACTGGGCTCATTGTGTGCAAAAATCAAGCCTACCAAAGTCTTTATATGCAATTGAGGACACTGACTCACAGCATATTCAAACATTCTTGTCCCCACCCCACTCCTACGATACGACTTGGCAATATACAAACTTATCTCCACTGTGGCATGATAAGCCGGTCTGCTGTTAAAGGGCTGGAATCCCAGCCAGCCTGCTATCTCCTTCTCCTCCGCCACCCACAACGGCATTTTCCCCGGCAGGTGAGCCTCGAACCAGGGTATACGGCTTTCGACACTTACTTCACTGCTATTGGCAGTAACCATTCGACCGGCTATAGTGGAATTAAATATAGCCGTGATGGCTTCCAAATCTTCTCTTGCCGCATCTCGAATTATCATCATTGTTCCCTCCCAAGCATATTGAAATTTAATACTAAAATTAGACGCTGAAGACACTCCAACCTTAATAGCGACCATCGGGAGCATAAGTAGTGCCCGTAGGGTGAATATTATGAATGACGCTGAGTCCTACCCTAAATACCCTGAAGGAGGCATTTTCTTAGCATAAGACTAGCAACAATTGCAGGGGTGGGGTGTTAAGGTTAGCGCAGCACCGGTAAAGGCGACTCTATATGGTTCGCCCATAACTTAGTTGAGAAAAATACTCAATGCAGCTACAATATTCGCGCTATATTAATGTAAGTCCGGGGTGCAAGCGTTCTTAACACCCCAACCCGGCATAATCTCCTTCATAGGATACCGCCCTAATAAATGTTGTGTACTGCGAAGATTGGACAGTTATATAAGTATAAACTGCCGTTTGGGGCAAAAGTCAAGGCAGAAATAAAACAAGGACGTTTCTCCTGCAAAGAAACGTCCTTTTATCTATATGGTTAGACCACTTGAGCCACACAGTTGGAACTGAATTTTTCGCGCAGTTTCGGTTTCTCAATTTTGCCGGTGGCATTACGGGGTACGGTATCTAAAATAATCTGGCGCGGCCGTTTGTAACGGGGCAGAGCCTGACAAAATTCCATTATGCCATCTTCAGATACTTCCCGGCCCGGTTTGAGTTGAACGATAGCTACGGCAACTTCTCCCAGACGCCGGTCCGGCAGGCCGATAACGGCAGCATCTTTGATATCCTGATTACTGCGCAGGAAATCTTCTATCTCGACCGGGAAAATATTTTCGCCTCCGGAGATGACTACGTCTTTCTTCCTATCTACCAGATAAATGAACCCTTCTTTATCCATACGTGCCATATCGCCGGTAAAAAGCCAACCGTCTTTTATGACCTGGGCGGTAGCTTCGGGGTTTTTGTAATAGCCCTTCATAACTCCGGGTCCTCTGACTATCAATTCACCCACTTTGCCCCGGGGTACCGCTTTACCGTGTTCATCCACAATCAGGGCTTCCCAGTTGAAGCCCGGCACGCCGATGGCTCCCACTTTATTAATGTTTTCCATCCCCAGATGGACACATCCCGGTCCGGTGGATTCGCTCAGACCGTAATTGGTATCATACATCTGATGAGGAAAATGCTTTTTCCAGCGTTGGATGAGGCTGGGCGGTACCGGCTGGGCCCCTATATGCATCAAGCGCCATTGTCTGATGTGATAATCCTTAAGCCTTACTTCTCCACTTTCGATAGCATCAAGAATATCCTGGGCCCATGGCACCAGAAGCCAGACGATGCTCACTTTCTCCTCAGATACCACATTAAGTATCCACTCCGGTTTTACCCCGCGCAAAAGTACCGCCCTGGAACCTACAATAAGGCTTCCGAACCAGTGCATTTTAGCTCCGGTATGGTAGAGCGGCGGAATACACAAGAAATTATCCTCATGAGTGGTAAGATGATGCCGGTTCTCTGTTATACAGGCCGACACCAAATTTGAATGAGGATGAATTATTGCCTTGGGAGTACCGGTGGTGCCTGACGTAAAATAAAGTGCCGCCAAATCTGTATCTTCAATGGTGATACCGGGATCATCGGCCGGAAATTCAGACAGCAGGCCAGCGAAGCTCTCTGCTCCCGCCGGACAATTCTCACCTACAAAAATGTAGTGTTCTACATAATCCAGTTCTCCTTTTACGGCATCTACTCTATCTATAAATTCGGGGCCATAGACCAGTACCTGTGCTTCAGCCGTTTGCAGACATTTCTTGATTTCTTCCGCCGTGTAACGGAAGTTCAGCGGTACAGCCAGGGCACCCGTTTTCAAAATGCCAAAATAGGCCGGCAGCCATTCCAGACAATTCATCATTAATAATGCTACTTTATCTTCCTTTTTAATTCCCCTGGCCAGTAAAGCATTGGCGAAACTATTGGCCATATCTTCAAATTGCCGCCAGCTTATTTCCCGGCGGATACCGGCAGCAGGGTCGCGTTCAATCAAACTGATTTCGTTCCCGTATACTCTGGCATTACGGGAAAGCATTTCAGTAATCGGCATTAAGACTTACTCCTTTCTAATAATGGGAAGGAAAATATATAAAAAGAAAAAATTCAACCTTTCCAAAGAAAAGCTGAATTTTGCGTACAAATCTATTCTACCGTCCTCCCATTCTACCTTTATCTTTAAAATCCTACCTACCTATCCGTTATCGAGCACAGGCAATATGCTCCACGGTCAACCATACTATTAACATTATTATATCTATATGCAAAAGATTTGGGAATACATTACCGATATTTTATTGATTTAATTTGAATGAGGCCAGGGTACTTTTGAGAAAATATTAATAGCGCTTTACAAATCGGGTCTTTGACACTTGAATCGGGTCTTTGACACTTGAATAAAACCGAGAAAACAAGGAAGCCTTTGAAATAGG
>ENA-UOOE01000396-UOOE01000396.1-fermentation-metagenome-genome-assembly--contig:-NODE-396-length-43317-cov-7.133327_pt1 | contig 43317 bp, 37 predicted proteins | sample MGYA00245776_ERZ724021 | MGnify/ENA primary metagenome ERZ724021 (study PRJEB28704, sample SAMN03018321) | fermentation metagenome | biome: anthropogenic terrestrial biome; feature: soil; material... | reverse complement strand
TAGTCGCTTTCACAGAGTGCGTGGGAGTGTTACAGTAGGTAGCCATCAGATAAACAATAAATTGCACAAAATTTGCATAGATGGGGGAGAGTCATGAAAAAAGTAGTAGAAGTAAGAGATGTTAAGATAGGGGAAGGAATTCCTAAAATTTGCATTCCAATTATTGGAAAGTCGGAAAAAGAAATTTTAGAGCAAGCTAATGATCTAAAAGCTGTATGTCCAGATGTTGTAGAATGGCGTGCTGATTTTTATGACAATGTAGAGGATATTGAAAAGGTAAATCATGTCCTTGAAAATTTAAGAAAATATCTTCCTGAAACTCCAATATTATTTACATTTAGAAGTGAAAAAGAAGGAGGGCAGAAAGCTATATCAAAAGATTATTATGTTCAATTAAATAAACAAATTGTAGCAACTGAACTGGTGGATTTAATTGATATAGAACTTTTTACAGGAGATAATGTTGTAAGAGAAATTATTGGCTTTTCTCATGAACATAATGTAAAAGTTATAGTGTCAAATCATGATTTTGATAAAACTCCTCCAAAGGAAGAAATTGTGTATCGTTTACGAAAAATGCAAGGTTTGGGAGCTGATTTACCTAAAATTGCAGTAATGCCTAAAAATCAAAATGATGTATTAGTGCTGCTGTCTGCAACTAATGATATGATTCAAAATTATGCAAAATGTCCTATTATTACTATGTCCATGGCAGGTATTGGACTTGTAAGCCGTTTATCAGGAGAAGTTTTCGGGTCTGCATTGACATTTGGATCAGTTAAAAAAGCATCTGCACCTGGACAAATTTCTGCAATAGATTTGCGTAAAATTATTCAAATATTACATAACAATATTTAAGGCATTTTCAAAGAAATAACTAGTTAGTATGCTAGCCTATTTTTTATTATACTGCATCGGTAGAACCCTTAGATAGGATTCACTATCTGCGGAACCTGCCTCCTTGTATGATAAAAAATATCCTTCGCATCTTTGACTTGTTATTTTCTTTCAAATGCTTAAAGTTACAAACATAATTAGTGGTGACTCTATATAGTATGGTATAAAAAATAGTAAAATTATAAAAAATTAGCTCATTTTAAGAAAAAATTAATGTTAGTATATTAAACTTATTTAAGGAACAAATATAGATAAATATAAATAGTAAAATTTTTAGGAGGTCTTAAAATGAGTATTTCATCAATTTCTTCTATGTCAAATGCTTCAATTTCAGTTTCAAGTAGCAGTAGTAGTAGTAGTAGTAGTAGCAGTAGTGTAAGTGAACTTGAAAAAGAAGAACAATCTATTCAGGAACAAATACAGCAGGAAAACTCAAGTAAGGATGACGAAAAAACAAAACAAGCAAAGATTAAAGAACTTGAAGCCCAGCTGGAACAAATTCAATCGCAAATCCAGCAAATCCAAACGCAGAAAACAGGAGAGGCTACTAACCAGCAAGTAAAATCATCGAAAAATGATACTGCCAATTCTAATGGTGATAGTAGTAAAAATACTTCTAGTGATAACATATTTGATGCGTTTGCTTAATTTTAAAATTTATATTTTGAATTTATCCGATGGCTACCTAACGTAATATTCATTGATAAAAGCTCTGGAACTTACCAGAGCTTTTATTTGCGTAACAACATTAATTTATTTTAAGGGAAATTTAATATTTCCATATTAAACTCATATAAAAAACAAATGAGAACGTAATATGGTTTTTGGGAGGTTTTAAACGGAACAAACTGATGTTGGAGAAGTAAAATCATCAAAAAGTGATACCTCAAACAGTGAAAATCAAAATAGTTCCATAATAGTACAATTTATGTATTGAAATATATATATGAATGATTGTTAAATATATACCAAACTAGTATAGATATTTTTTAAATGCTAAATTTTAAGTGGGAACAATTGGTTTAAATACTTGTATAAACAAGTCTAAACATTAAAAACAAAAAAATAAAAAAATTTTTTTCGCTTTTTTTTTTAAAACCCTTTTCAATTTGTACATTATTATGTTAATATGTAAGTGAAAAAGTTATAGTAGTAACGATGTAAACGTTTCTTACTTTTTACATCTATGTAATGCTTAGAAAGTCAAAATGTGTCACAATATAATGATCACATATAAATTGCATATTTCAAATAGAAATACGTATTTTCTTAATAAATCATCAAATAATGTACTGATAATATTAATAACCAATATTATACTTAAATGTATGTTTATTTTTTAACATTTTTATAGTAAATATATTTATTTTATGAAGCAAAAAGGTTATAATTATAATTGTATTATGTACAATTAATTAAATAATTAAAATAAAAAAATAGGGTTTTAGGTAAAGTTAAGTTATTTTTAAGAAGTAATTACAATAAAAATTGAAGTTATTTCTTTAAGGAGGGAATTATTAAAATGGAACAAAAAGAGATGTCAATTGATCAGGCTACTTTGCAATTGTTGGACAAGGCAAAAAAAGATGGGGTTCAAACAGCTTGGGATAGAAAAGTAGACATGAAGGCACAATGTGGATTTGGATCAGCAGGAGTTTGTTGTAGAAATTGTAGTATGGGTCCTTGTAGAGTAAGTCCGGTACCAGGAAAAGGTGTAGAAAGAGGTATATGTGGAGCTACAGCAGATGTAATTGTATCTAGGAACTTTGCAAGAATGGTTGTAGGAGGAGCTGCAGCACATTCAGATCATGGCAGGAGTATAGCACTTAGTTTGTATCACACTAGCAAAGATGGAGATATAAAAGTTAAAGATGAAAAGAAATTGAAAGAAGTTGCAAAAATATATGATGTAGAAACTGAAGGAAGAGACATATACGATGTAGCACATGAAGTAGCAAAAAAAGGATTAGATGATTATGGTAGACAAATGGGAGAAGTTAAACTTCCACCTTCCCTTCCACCAAAGAGAAAGGAAATATGGGATAAACTTGACATAGTTCCAAGGGCAATTGATAGAGAAATAGCTGCAGTTATGCACTCAACACATATAGGATGTAATGCAGATGCAGAAGCTATGATTAAAATGGCTATGAGATGTTCACTAGGTGATGGATGGCTAGGATCATATATGGCTACAGAATTTAGTGATATAATGTTTGGAACACCTAAGTCCATTGAGACAGAAGCAAATCTTGGAGTACTTGAAAAGAATTCTGTAAATGTTGTTTTACACGGGCATGAACCTCTCCTTTCAGATATGATAGTAGAAGCAGCATCAGATCCAGAACTAATTGAACTTGCTAAATCAGAAGGTGCTGATGGAATAAATTTATGTGGAATGTGCTGTACTGGAAATGAAGTTTCCATGAGACATGGCATTAAAATAGCAGGAAACTTTATGCAGCAGGAATTGGCTGTAGTTACAGGAGCAGTAGATGGACTTATAGTTGATGTACAATGTATTATGCCAGCATTAGCAAAACTGTCCAAGTCATATCATACTAAATTTATAACGACTTCACCAAAAGCTCACATCACAGATTCAACTTATATTGAATTTGATGAAGAACATCCACTTGATTCAGCTAAACAGATTTTAAAAGAAGCAATATTAAACTTTAAAAATAGAGACAACAGTAAAGTAATGATTCCTGAATTGAAATCAAAGGGAATTGTAGGATACAGCGTTGAAGAAGTAATAAATAAATTGGACAAGGTTGTAAATACACAAATAGGACCAATGCAAACTGTAAAACCTTTAGCAGATGTTTTAACATCAGGAGTATTAAGAGGTGCTGCAGGTGTAGTTGGTTGTAATAATCCTAAAGTTACTCATAATTCTGCACACATTGAGACTATAAAGGGATTAATAAAAAATGATGTAATAGTTGTTGCTACAGGTTGTGCAGCTCAAGCAGCAGCAGAATATGGATTAATGCAATTAGAAGCAGCAGAAAAATATGCAGGACCAGGACTAGCTACTGTATGTAAGCTTGTTGGTATACCACCTGTACTTCATATGGGTTCTTGCGTTGATATAAGCCGTATATTAGACTTAGTTGGTAGAGTAGCTAATTTCTTAGGTACAGATATGAGTGATCTTCCAGTTGTAGGTGTAGCACCAGAATGGATGTCAGAAAAAGCTGTTTCTATAGGTACTTATGTAGTAACTTCAGGTATTGATACTTGGCTTGGAGTAGCACCTCCAGTAACAGGTGGCCCAGAAGTTGTAGATATTCTTACTAACAAAATAGAAGACTGGGTAGGAGCTAAATTCTTTATAGAAACAGATCCTCATAAAGCAGTTGAACAAATGGTTAATAGGATAAATGAAAAACGTAAAAAATTAGGTATCTAATAATATAGGCAAGCAATTGTCATGCCAAAATTAAAAATGGCATAATAGCTCATTTTGATTTTATAGGCGCTCAACTCAACTCAATATGATATAAAATATATTCTCAAAATGATATGAAGCCAAGGCAACATATCATTTTGAGAAGAATTTTAATTTAAAAATGATATAATGTGGGATAAAGCTTATAAATTTATATATAAATTTGTATATAAATTATCAAAGAATATATCTGAATATATTTGTGAATAAATGTATATATTAAGTTTGTATTTCAAATAAATTAAATAAAATGGTTGTTCAAAAATGGGAGGGATTACATATGAAAATGAAAATGGCTATAACAGGTAAAGGTGGTGTAGGTAAAACTACATTTGCAGCAATAATAAGTAAAATATATGCAGAAGAAGGATATAATGTTTTAGCTGTGGATGCAGATCCTGATCCCAATTTGGCATTAGCATTAGGATTTCCAAAAGAAGTAGCAGATGAAATTATTCCAATTTCAGAAATGAAAAAGTTGGTAGCAGAGAGAACAAGTTCTACTCCAGGATCATTTGGAAAAATGTTTAAAATAAATCCTAAAGTTGATGATATACCAGAAAGATATTGCAAAGAATACAAAGGTGTAAGACTTTTAACTATGGGAACAGTTGATACAGGCGGAACAGGTTGTTTCTGCCCGGAAAATGTCTTGCTCAAAAAACTCACGTCACATTTAATGCTCCAAAATAAAGACATTGTTATAATGGATATGGAAGCAGGTATTGAACATTTGGGAAGGGGAACAGCACAAGGTGTAGATGTATTTATTGTTGTTGTGGAACCTGGAATAAGAAGTATACAAACGTTCAAACATGTAAAAAAATTAGCTAAGGATATAGGAATAGAAAAGATATTTGTGGTAGCAAATAAAATTAGAAACAAAGATGACGAAAAATTTGTATTAGAGAACATAGATGAAAAAGAATGTCTTGGATTTATACATTATAATGACACAGTGGGAAGTTCTGATAGAGTCAATCAATCTCCTTACGATTCCAATAAAGAAACCGTGGAGGAGGTAAAAAATATAAAACAAAAATTAGAAGTGGGGGTAATTTAAATGACCTATAAATCAGACATCGAAATAGCTCAGGAATGTAAAATAAAGGATATCAAGGAAATTGCAAAAAAACTAAATATTTCCGAAGATGATATTGAACTGTATGGTAAATACAAGGCTAAGGTTAATTATAACTTGTTAAAGACTACGCCTAGTAAAAATGGGAAACTTATATTATGTACAGCTATAAACCCAACACCTGCTGGAGAAGGAAAAACTACTACAGCAATAGGTGTAGCAGATGCACTTGCTAGAATGAATAAATCTGTTGTTGTTGCACTTAGAGAACCATCTATGGGACCTGTATTTGGTATAAAAGGTGGAGCTGCCGGCGGTGGATATGCTCAAGTAGTACCTATGGAAGACATAAACTTACACTTTACAGGAGATATACATGCATTGACTGCTGCTAACAATTTACTTGCAGCGATGATAGATAATCATATATATCAAGGCAATAAACTTAACATAGACCCAAGGAGAATTGCTTGGAGAAGATGTGTAGACATGAACGACAGACAACTTAGATTTGTAGTTGATGGATTAGGTGGAAAAGCTAATGGTACACCTAGAGAAGATGGATTTGATATAACAGTTGCTTCAGAGATAATGGCTATATTCTGTTTATCATCTGATATAATTGATTTGAAGAAGAGAATTGCTAAAATAGTTATAGGATATACTAGAGATGGCAAACCTGTAACAGCTCATGATTTGAAAGCTGAAGGAGCTATGGCAGCACTTCTTAAAGATGCATTAAAACCAAATCTAGTTCAAACTCTTGAAGGAACACCAGCATTTGTACACGGCGGACCATTTGCAAATATAGCTCATGGATGTAACTCAATAATGGCTACTAGAATGGCTCTTCACTTTGGTGATTATGTAGTTACTGAGGCAGGCTTCGGTGCTGACCTAGGTGCTGAAAAATTCTTAGATATCAAATGCAGAATGGCAGGATTAAAACCAGATGCAGTAATAATAGTTGCTACAGTTAGAGCATTAAAATACAATGGTGGAGTTCCAAAGGCTGACTTAAATAATGAAAACTTAGAAGCTCTTGAAAAAGGACTTCCAAATCTTTTGAAACATGTAGAAAATATAACTAAGGTATACAAATTACCAGCAGTAGTTGCATTAAATGCATTCCCTACAGATACAAAGGCAGAATTGAAGTTAGTAGAAGATAAATGTAAAGAATTAGGTGTAAATGTAAAATTATCAGAAGTTTGGGCTAAAGGCGGCGAAGGTGGACTAGAAGTTGCTAAAGAAGTACTTAGACTTATAAAAGAAGAGAAAAATGACTTCCAGTTTGCTTATGATGAAAAATTACCAATCAGAGATAAAATAAGAGCAGTAGCTCAGAAGATATATGGTGCTGATGATGTTACTTTCACAAATCAAGCAGAAAAAGAAATTGATGAACTTGAAAAATTAGGGTTTGGTAAAACTCCAGTATGTATAGCAAAGACTCAATACTCTTTGACTGATGACCAGACTAAACTTGGAAGACCAACAGGATTTAACATTACAGTAAGACAGGTTACAATTTCTGCTGGAGCAGGTTTTGTAGTTGCAGTAACTGGTTCAATAATGAAGATGCCAGGCCTTGGAAAAGTTCCATCTGCTGAAAAAATAGATGTAGATGAAAATGGTGTAATAAGTGGATTATTCTAAAACATTTTAGGAGGAAACAATATGAAATTAGCAGATAAAAGCTGCACTGATTTTGTAGAAGTTCTTGCATCTAAAGCTGCAACTCCTGGTGGAGGTGGAGCATCAGCTATTACAGGAGCCATAGGTATGGCACTTGGAGGCATGGTATGCAACCTTACAATAGGAAAGAAAAAGTTTGCACAGTATGATGAAAAGGTAAAGGGCATACTTAAAAGGGCTTATGAGCTTCAATCAGAACTTTTAAAGATGGTGGATGCAGATGCAGAGTGCTTTCTACCTCTTTCAAAGGCTTATGGAATGCCAAAAGACACTGAACAGCAGAAAAAATTAAAAGAAGAGACATTAGAAAAGTGTTTAAAAGAGGCTTGTGCTGTTCCAGTAAGTATTGTTAAACAGGCTTATGAAGCAATCAAACTCCATGAGGCACTTGTAGACAATTGCTCTCAACTTGCAATAAGTGATGTTGGAGTAGGAGTTCAGTGTTTAAGAGCTGCTATTATTGGAGCACAACTTAATGTCATAATCAACATAAATTCTATTAAAGATGAAGAATATGTTAAAAAGGTAAAAGCAGATACGGAACCTTTAGTTGAAGAAGGCATTAAGATTGCAGATGAGGTATATGAAAAAGTAGTTAGTGCACTTTCCAAATAAAATTATTATGCTCCGGAAGAAATTTTAATTTCTTCCGGAGGCACTTGTAAATTAGTTTAGTATGCTATAGATAGCTAATTTTAATATGAAGGAGATATAAGTATGGGTCAGATAATTAAAGGTAAGCCAGTAGCAGATGCTATAAGTGAAGCTTTAACTAAAGAAGTTAATGATTTAAAGGTAAAGGGTATTACTCCAAAACTTACGTTAGTAAGAGTTGGAGCAAACGGAAGTGACCTTGCTTATGAAAAAGGAGCTCTAAAAAGGTGTGAAAAAATTGGAATAGAGGCAGTTGTTAAAGAGCTACCAGAAGATATATCACAAGATAAATTTATTGAAGAATTGAAAAAAATAAATGCGGACAAGACTGTAAATGCCATAATGGTGTTTAGACCATTCCCTAAACAACTAGATGAAAGTGTTATAAAATATATAATTGCGCCTGAAAAAGATGTAGACTGTTTTAGTCCTGTAAATGTCGCTAAAATAATGGAAAATGATGAAACAGGGTTTGCACCTTGTACACCATCTGCTGTTATAGAAATTCTTAAGCATTATGAAGTTCCTATGAAGGGAAAAAATGCAGTTATAATAGGAAGATCTATGGTAGTTGGAAAACCAATGTGCATGCTGCTTTTAAATGAAAATGCTACAGTTACCGTATGTCATTCAAAAACTGTTGATATGCCAAAGGTTTGTTCTGCGGCAGATATACTGGTAGTAGGCATGGGAAAAGCTAAAATGATAGATTCAAAATATGTAAAAGATGGTGCCGTAGTTATAGATGTAGGCATAAATGTAGATGAAAGTAAAAAACTATGTGGAGATGTAGATACAGAGGATTGTGAATCAAAAGCTTCAATGATAACACCAGTTCCTGGAGGAGTAGGTTCAGTTACTTCATCTATACTTGCACAGCATATTGTAAAAGCCTGTAAGTTACAAAATAACCTATAAACCTGTGAAATAAATGGAGGAAAAAATATGATTATTTCAGAAAAAAAATCTTTTGATGAATTATTGGATTACCTTAAAGACAGTGAAAAAGTAATAATCACAGGATGTTCTTTGTGTGCGACTACTTGTAAAGTAGGCGGAGAAGAAGAAGTATTGGCAATGAAAGCCAAGTTAGAAGAGCAAGGTAAAAAAGTTTTAGGATATAAAATACTTGACCCTTCCTGCAATCTTTTAAAAACAAGGAAAGATTTAAAATCCTTAAAGAATGAATTAAAAGAAGCAGATGCAGTAGTATCCCTAGCTTGTGGAGATGGAACTCAAACTGTAGCTAAGTTGGTAAAAATTCCTGTTTATCCAGGCAATAATACTATGTTTATAGGTGAAGTAGAAAGAGTTGGACAATATGCAGAAGCTTGTAAGGCTTGTGGAAATTGTCAACTTGGATGGACAGGGGGAATATGTCCAATTACAATGTGTGCAAAGGGACTTTTAAATGGACCTTGTGGCGGTGCAAGAGATGGCAAATGTGAAGTAGATCCTGAAAATGATTGTGCTTGGATATTAATATACAATAAATTAAAAGAACTAGGAAAGCTTGATAATCTAACAGAATTAAGAAGTCCAAGAGATTATCAAATAAGTGCACATCCTAGAAAAATAAATTTAAATGCTAAGTAATAATCAGAAGGGGGATTAAAAAATGGGCTTATTGAAGGAAGCTTTTGAAAAGGGAGAATTTGCAATCACAGCTGAAATGGCACCTCCAAAGGGAACGGATCTTTCTCATTTAGTTGAATGTGCCAAAAAGATAAAAGGGAGAGTTCATGGAGTTAATGTAACAGATTTTCAGTCTGCTACGTTAAAGGCTACATCTTTAGCTACTTGTAAAGTGTTAAAAGATGCAGGATTAGAACCTGTATTTCAAATAACAGGAAGAGATAGAAATAGAATAGCAATTCAAGGAGAATTGTTATCTGCAGGTGTTTTTGGAATTGAAAATGTTTTAGCTCTTACTGGAGACTACACTGTTACAGGAGATCACCCTGGTGCAAAACCAGTTTATGATTTAGACAGTGTTGGAATATTACAGGTGGCAAGTACTTTAAATGGCGGAAAAGATATGGGTGGAACTGATTTAAAAGGAAAACCAGATTTCTTTTTAGGAGCCTGTGTTACGCCTAGATATGATCCATTAGAGCTTCAAGTTATAAAAATGAAGAAGAAAATTAAAGCTGGAGCTAAATTCTTTCAAACTCAAGCTGTTTATGATATGGAAACTTTAAAGAAATTCAAAGAAGAAACTGATGCTCAAGGTATAGATGCTAAAGTTATGGTAGGTATAATACCTTTGAAATCAGCTGGTATGGCTAAATATATGAATAAAAACGTACCTGGTATATTCGTACCTGATGAACTTATAGATAGAATGAAAAATGCTGAGAATAAAGTTCAAGAAGGCATAAAAATAGCAGGAGAATTTATAAAGGCCGTAAAAGAATCAGGACTTTGCGATGGAGTTCATATAATGGCAATTGGTGCGGAAGAAAATGTGCCATTAGTATTGGACGAAGCAGGATTATAAAAATACAGGATTAAAAAATAAGGGGCGATTAGAAATGAAAGTAGTTGTAATAGGTGGAGGACCAGGAGGATATGTAGCTGCACTACAAGCTTCTATTTTAGGCGCAGATGTTACTGTAGTTGAAAAGAAATATGTAGGAGGAACTTGCTTAAATGTAGGATGTATACCTACAAAAGCATTACTTGCTTCTACAGATGTTTTAGGTGTAGTAAAAGAAGCATCAAAATTTGGAATTACGGTTGAAGGCGAACCAAAAGCCGATTTTGATGCAATTATGAAGAGAAAAAATAAAGTGGTAGATCAACTTGTAAAAGGTATAGAGTTTATGTTTGAGCATAGAGGAGTAAAGCTTGTAAGGGGAGTGGGAAAACTTATAAGCAATAAAGAGGTAGAGGTTACAAAGCAGGATGGATCTAAAGAATCCATAAAGGCAGATAAAATTATACTTGCTGCTGGATCTGTACCTGTTACACCTGGAGTATTCAAGTATGATGGTAAAAAGGTTATAACTTCAGATGAAGTTTTAAATTTAGAGAAACTTCCAAAGTCAATGATATTAGTTGGTGGAGGCCCTATAGGTTGTGAAATAGGCTATTTTCTAAATAGTATGGGAGTAGAAGTTAAAGTTGTCGAAGCTCTTCCACATCTTGCACCACTTGAAGATGAAGATGTGGCAAAACAACTGCAGAGAATTTTTAAACAGCATAAGATAAAATACTTTGTAGGTGATGGTATAGCTAATGTAGAAGTTAAAGATGATACAGTAACTGCTACATTAAGCAGCGGAAAAGTTTTGGAAGCTGAAACACTTCTCATAGCAGTAGGAAGAAGAGCTTATACCGAAGGGTTAGGTACAGATGATATAGGTATTAAAAAAGATGAAAAAGGAAGAATAATTGTAAATGAATATTTAGAAACTAATGTAGAAGGAGTTTATGCAATAGGTGATCTAATTCCTACTGCAGCTCTTGCACATGTAGCTTCAAGAGAAGGTATTGTAGCTGTTCAAAATGCAGTTTTAGATAAAAAGAAGAAAATGAGTTACAAAGCAGTACCTGGCTGTACATTTGTAGAACCAGAAATAGCTTCTGTAGGTATGAAGGAGAAAGATGCTCAAAAAGCAGGAATTCAATATAAGATTGGAAAATTTGATTTTAGAGGACTTGGAAAGGCTCAAGCTATGGGTAAATTCCAAGGATTCGTAAAAATTATTACAGACGAAAAGGACGTAATAATTGGAGCTGCTATTGTAGGAGATAGAGCAACAGATATGATTTCAGAACTTGGTGTTGCTTGTGAACTTGGTTTAACAGCAGAACGAGTTGGTGAAGTTATTCATCCGCATCCAACTTTGTCTGAGGCAATGATGGAAGCTCTTCATGATGTACACAAACAATGTGTTCATTCTGTTGAATAAAATTGTTTAATATGTATAGGGCTCTTTTGCCCTATACATATTATATAGATGTTTTCTACATAAGAGGTATAAAATTTATAATAGGTTTTTTATAAGTAATCTGAAACACAGCAATATAAGGAGGTTGTACTATGGGATATAAAATAGCTGTAGCAGGTAAAGGTGGTACCGGCAAAACTACCTTGACAGGCCTTTTAATAGACTATTTGGTTAAAAAAAACAAAGGGCCTGTTTTAGCAGTAGATGCTGATGCAAATTCTAATTTAAATGAAGTACTTGGAACAGACATTGAAGAAACTATTGGACAAATAAAAGAGGACGTAAATAAAAAATCACTTGCAGGAAACAATTTCCCTGGAGGTATGATGAAAGCAGATTATTTAAAATATAAATTAAATGCGTCAGTAAGTGAAGGAGATGGTTATGACCTTATCGTTATGGGGAGATCCCAGGGACCAGGATGTTATTGTTATGTTAATGGAATACTTAAAGCACAAATAGATTCACTTTCTGGTAATTATAATTACATAGTAGTTGATAATGAAGCCGGAATGGAACACTTGAGTAGAAAACTTATAGATCCTATTGATACCCTATTTCTGATAAGCGATTGCTCTAGAAGAGGTATACAGGCCGTTGGAAGAATAAAACAGTTAGTTGCTGAATTAAAATTAAAAGTTGGCCAAATTTTTCTTATAGTAAATAGAGCTCCAGAAGGTAAATTCAAGTCAGGAATAGAAGAAGAAATAAGAAAACAAGAACTGGATTTAATAGGAGTTGTGCCGATGGACCCTATGGTCTATCAATTTGATGCAGATGGAAAACCATTAGTAGAGCTGCCAAATGATTCTTCATGCAGAAAAGCATTGAATGAAATATTGTCAAAAATTCAATTTGAAAATTAAATTAAGGAGGCATACATTATGTTTAAAAAACCAACACCAAAATTTTCAGGCAAAATTGGTGAAGTTGAAATTGGAACAGGAGAAAAAGCATTAAAATTAGGAGGAGAATCAGTATTGCCATTCTATACTTTTGATGGAGATACAGGAAATAGCCCAAAAGTTGGTATGGAAATTTTAGATGTATATCCAGAAGATTGGATAGATCCTTTAAAAGACATATACAAGGATGTCGCAAAAGACCCTGCTAAATGGGCACAATTTGTAGAAGAAAAATATAGTCCAGATTTTATATGTTTGAGGCTTATAAGCGCTGATCCAAATGGTGCAAATGCTTCACCAGAGGATTGTGCTAAAAAAGTTAAAGCAGTAGTTGAAGCTATAAAAATTCCATTAGTAGTCTCAGGTACAGGAAATCATGAAAAAGATGCAAAATTATTTGAAAAAGTTGCTCAAGAAACTGAAGGACACAACATACTTTTAATGTCTGCAGTAGAAGATAATTATAAGACAGTAGGAGCTGCAGGTGTATTAGCTTATAACGATAAGGTTGTAGCTGAATCTTCAGTTGATATAAACCTTGCAAAGCAGATAAATATTTTAATAAACCAACTTGGAATAGACAACACAAAATTTATAGACAACATAGGTTCTGCAGCAGGTGGATATGGCTATGAATATGTTATATCAACTTTAGACAGGGTAAAACTTGCAGCACTCGGACAAAATGATAAAACTCTTCAAATTCCTATAATAACTCCAGTTTCTGCTGAAGCTTGTAAAGTAAAAGAAGCAATAAATACAGAGGAAGATGCACCAGAATGGGGAAGCCAGGAAGACAGAACAATTTCTATGGAAGTTGCAACAGCATCAGGAGTATTAGCATCAGGAACCGATGCTGTAATATTGCGCCATCCAAAATCTGTAGAAGTAATTAAAAACTTTATTAAAGAATTATTAGGTTAATTAAAATTTATACTGGGATTAAATAAGGAGGATTAAAAATGGCTTTAACAGGATTAAATATATTTAAGTTAACACCAAAAAAGAATTGTAAGGATTGCGGTTTTCCTACTTGCCTAGCTTTTTCAATGAAAGTAGCAGCAGGAGCTGTAGAAATAGGAAAATGTCCTCATATGAGTGGCGAGGCAATGGAAAAATTAGCTGAAGCTACTGCACCACTTATGAAGACAATAACTATTGGTAAGGGAGATAATGAATATAAGTTAGGTGGAGAAACTGTTTTATTCCGTCATGAGAAAACTTTTGTAAATAGAAATAGATTTGCAGTTGCATTTTCCGATAGTATGGATGATGCAGAAGTAGATGCTAAGATTCAACATATAAAAGATGTAGATTATGTTAGAATCGGTGAACAAATGAAAGCTGAATTTGTTGCCATAAAATATGCAGGAAATAAAGACAAATATCTTGCTTTAATAAACAAAATAAAAGCAAGTGGATTAAAAGTAGCTTATGCTTTAGTTTGTGAAGATGCAGCAGTAATGAAAGAAGCTCTTCCATTAGTTAAAGATGAAAATCCACTAGTCTATGGAGCTAATAAAGATAACTTCAAAGAAATGGTTGAACTTGTAAAAGGAGATAAATTAGCATTAGGCGTAAAGGCAGATGGATTGGAAGCTCTTTATAGCTTAGTAGAAGAAATACAAACATTAGGATACAAAAACTTAGTACTTGATCCAGGTTCAAAATCAATTAAAGAAACTTTTGAAAACACAGTTCAAATAAGAAGAATAAATATTCAAGGACAAGATAGAACTTTTGGATATCCTTCTATATTATTTTTAGATGAACTTACTAAAAATGATAAATTTATGGAAGTAGCTTTATCTACATTATTTACTTTGAAATATGGTTCATTGCTTGTTTTAAGTGATATGGATTATGCAAGAGCACTTCCTCTTTATGGTATAAGACAAAATGTATTTACAGATCCTCAGAAACCAATGACAGTTGATCTGGGTATACACGGAATAAATAACCCAGATGAAAACTCACCAATATTATGTACTGTTGACTTTGCTCTTACTTACTTCTTAGTTTCAGGTGAAGTTGAAAGATCCAAAGTTCCAGTATGGATGGTTATACCAGATTCAGGTGGATATTCCGTTCTTACATCTTGGGCTGCAGGTAAATTTACTGGCAGTGTAATAACTGATGCAATAAAGAAATCTGGAATAGAAGAGAAGACTAAGAACAGAACTCTTATAATTCCAGGAAAAGTTGCAGTACTAAAAGGTGAATTAGAGGAAAGTCTTCCAGATTGGAACGTAGTAGTTGGAACTACAGAAGCTATGTTTATTCCTAAATTCTTAAAAGAGTTAACTTCAAAATAAAATTTTATAAGTAAAAACAGGCAATAATTTTAAATTTTAAATTATTGCCTGACAATATAAATTAATACTAGTTTATAAAGATTAAGGTAAATAGGAGGTCATCTGAACATGGATAAATTTATGATCATAGGTGAAAGAATTCACTGCATATCTCCAACCATAAGAAAGGCTATAGAGGAGAGGAATCCTGAACCAATATTTAAAAGAGCAAAAGAGCAATTGGATGCAGGAGCTAATTATCTAGATTTTAACATAGGACCAGCAGGAAAAGATGGAGAAGAGATAATGCAGTGGGGTGTTAAAGCTATTCAAAATGAATTTGACAATGTACCATTAGCGCTTGATACAACAAATAAGAAGGCTATAGAGGCAGGACTTAAAGTTTATAACAGAGAAAAAGGAAAACCTATCATAAATTCTGCAGATGCAGGAGAAAGAATTGGAAATATAGACTTAGCTGCAGAATATGATGCTATGACTATAGCACTTTGTGCAAAAGAAGGAATAACAAAGGACAATGACGAAAGAATAGCATATTGTACAGAAATGCTTGAAAAAGGTATGGGTCTTGGAATGGAGCCTACAGATTTACTGTTTGATCCACTGTTTTTAGTAATAAAAGGTATGCAAGATAAACAAAAAGAAGTATTAGAGGGTATTAAATTAATAAGTGATATGGGTCTTAGAACTTGCTGTGGATTAAGTAATATTTCAAATGGAGCACCTAAGACAATAAGGCCAATAATGGATGCAACTTTTGCAGCTATGGCAATACAATGTGGTCTTACTTCTGCAATAATGAATCCATGTGATAAGAGATTAATGGAGACAATAAAGACCTGTGATGTTATAAATAATGCTGTTTTATATGCAGATTCTTACTTAGAGTTATAATATTTTAAATTAGGAGGGGCTAAAAATGAATTTATTTCAAACTATATTCACTGGTTCAAAGCAAGCTTTAGCAGCCGCTGAAGGCATAGTTAAGCAGGCTGTTGACGAAAAAGGTAGAGATTATAAAGTAGCATTTCCTGATACTGCATATTCACTACCAGTAATTTTTGCAGCTACAGGAAAGAAGATAACTAATGTAGGCGAATTAGAGGGTGCATTAGATATAGCAAGAAGTTTGATAGTTGAGGAAGAAATGCTTGATAAGGCTTTAAATTCAGGACTTGCAACAGCTGTTGCAGCAGAAATTATAGAAGCTGCAAAATATGTGCTTTCAGATGCTCCTTATGCAGAACCATGTGTAGGATTTGTATCTGATCCAATAATTCGTTCCCTTGGTGTACCACTTGTTACTGGAGATATACCAGGAGTAGCAGTTGTATTAGGAGAATGTCCAGATGTAGATACTGCAACTAAAGTTATAAAGGATTATCAATCCAAAGGTCTTTTAACATTCCTAGTTGGAAAAGTAATAGATCAGGCAATAGAAGGAAAAGTTAAAATGGGACTTGACCTCAGGGTTATTCCACTTGGATATGATGTTACATCTGTAATTCACGTTGTAACTGTAGCTATAAGAGCTGCTCTCATATTCGGAGGAATTAAGGGTGGTCAGTTACAGGAAATGTTACAATATACAGCAGAAAGGGTTCCTGCTTTTGTAAATGCTTTTGGACCACTCAGCGAGCTTATAGTTTCAGCTGGTGCAGGAGCTATAGCACTTGGATTCCCTGTAATAACTGATCAGGATGTAACAGAAGTTCCTACATTATTGTTAACTCAAAAAGATTACGATAAAGTTGTTAAAACTTCATTAGAAGCTAGAAAGATAAAGATAAAGATAACTGAGATTCCAATTCCAGTTGCTTTTGCAGCAGCATTTGAAGGTGAAAGAATAAGAAAGAATGATATGCTTGCAGAATTTGGTGGAAATAAGACTAAGGCTTGGGAATTAGTTATGAGTGATGATCCTGGTTCAATTGAAGATCATAAGATAGAAGTTATAGGACCGGATATAGATACTATAGATAAGGCTCCTGGAGTAATGCCTCTTGGAATATTTATTAAAGTAGGCGGAGCTAATATGCAGAAGGATTTTGAGCCAGTGCTTGAAAGAAGACTTCATTATTTCTTGAACTATATAGAAGGTGTAATGCACGTTGGTCAGAGAAATATTGCTTGGATAAGAATAGGTAAGGAAGCTTTTGAAAAAGGGTTTAGATTAAAACATTTTGGAGAAGTAATATATGCTAAAATGTTAGATGAATTTGGTTCAGTTGTAGATAAATGTCAAGTAACTATGATAACTGATCCAGATAAAGTTCAAGAATTGGAAGACAAATATGCTACACCAAGGTATGCAGAAAGAGATGCAAGACTTGAGTCTCTAATTGATGAAAATGTAGATACATTCTATTCATGTAATCTGTGTCAATCCTTTGCTCCTGCACATGTATGTATAGTAACTCCTGAAAGACTTGGACTTTGCGGTGCAGTTTCATGGCTTGATGCTAAAGCTACACTTGAATTAAATCCAACAGGACCATGCCAGGCAGTTCCAAAAAAAGGTTTGGTTGATGAAAATGCAGGTATATGGGAAGAAGTAAATGAAACTGTTTCAAAAATTTCCCAAGGAGCTGTAAATAATGTTACATTGTATAGTATATTACAAGACCCAATGACTTCTTGTGGTTGTTTTGAGTGTATTACAGGTATAATGCCAGAAGCAAATGGTGTTGTAATAGTAAACAGAGAATACGCATCATCAACTCCTCTTGGAATGACATTTGGTGAACTTGCATCTATGACAGGTGGTGGAGTTCAGACTCCAGGATTTATGGGACACGGCAGACCATTTATAGCTTCAAAGAAATTTATGAAAGCTGAAGGCGGAATTGGTAGAATAGTTTGGATGCCAAAAGAATTAAAAGACTTTGTTGCAGAAAGATTAAATAAGACAGCGAAGGAATTATATAATATAGATAATTTTGCAGATATGGTCTGTGATGAAACTATAGCTATAGAATCTGAAGAAGTATTAAAATTCTTGGAAGAAAAAGGTCACCCTGCACTTACAATGGATCCAATAATGTAGTAAAATTTTTAAGTACTTAAGTGATAGTGACAGGATGAACTGTCACTATTGTTTTAGTAAGTCAAGTTGAGAGTGTAAGTCTGGAATTTGTATAAACTTTTTATTCATCCAATTATAAAAAAATTTTGATTTATAAAGGAGTGTTATTTATGAATTTTCCAAAAGAATTAAAGTATAGCAAAGAACACACATGGGCAAAGATTGAAGGAGATACAGCACTTATAGGTATAAGCGATTTTGCACAGGATCAACTTGGAGAGATATTGTTTGTAGAAATGCCAGATGTAGAAGATGAAATTACTCAAGGAGTTTCTCTTGGAGTTGTTGAATCATCTAAAAAGGCTTCAGATGTAATATCTCCATTATCTGGCGAAGTACTGGAAATTAACGAAAAGCTAGATGATGAACCAGAATATATAAATGAAAATGCTTACGATGCATGGATAGTAAAAATAAAAGTAAAGGACGGCGGAGAGGTTAAAAACCTAGTAGATGCTTCCGAATATGAAGCAGGTTTGAAATAAATTTTTAAATAAATAAGGTTACTTTTCACAAGGAGGTATTTGCAAAATATGGTAAAGGTTAAATTTACTCCATACAACAAAGAAATAGATGTCTCAGAAGGACAAAATCTACTGGAGACTATTAGAGATGCAGGCGTATTTATAGACACTCCATGTAATGGAAGTGGGTCCTGTGGAAAATGTAAAGTCAAGATAACAAGTGGAAATGTTATATCAGAAAGCAGCAGACATATTACGGAATCGGAAAAAAAGGAAGGATATGTGCTTGCCTGTCAGTGTAAGGTTAAAGAAGACATAGTAGTAGAAATACCAGACACGGCATCTTCTTCAATGCATGGAATGAAAATAGAGGATTTCTCAAGTAAGAGAGAAAATGAAATTTTTGAGAGAGCTAAAAATCAAATATTAAAATGTGGTATGGAATTTAAAACTTATGTAAGGAAGGACTATTTGGAATTAGATCCTCCTAATTTAAATGATAATATATCCGATTTTGAAAGATTAAAAAGGCATATTAAAAATCATTTAAATTGTAACAATGTATTTTGTAGATTACCCATATTAAGAAAAATACCTCAACTTTTGAGAGAGGCAGATTTTAAAGTAACCATAACTCATATACCTAGGGGAATAGGTAAAACTACAATTATTGATATAGAAAAAGGGGATACAACAGATAAGATTTATGGAGTAGCAGTGGATATTGGCACTACATCTGTGGCAGCGTGTTTGGTAGATTTATACAATGGCGAATTAATTGCAAAAGCCTCATCTGGAAATGCTCAAATAAAATATGGGGCAGATGTTATAAACAGAATAATATATTCCACTAAAGGTAACGGACTACAGGAATTGAATCATGCAGTAATACAGGAGACTATAAATCCCCTCTTAAATAAGATGTATATGGATTCAGGAATAAGAAAGGAACAAGTGGTATCTTTTATTACGGCTGGTAATACAACTATGTCTCATCTTTTTTTAGGGCTGTATTCAAATTTTTTAAGAATGGATCCATATATACCTGCTTTTGTTAAAACTCCTTTTATAAAAGCTTCTGAGCTGAATATAGAAGTTAATCCTGAAACATTTATATATTTGATTCCTTGCGTAGCAAGCTATGTAGGGGGAGACATAACTGCAGGTATATTGTCTTCAGGAATGTGGAATACTGAGGAAAATATACTATTTATAGATTTAGGAACAAATGGAGAGATTGTATTTGGAAACAAGGAATATCTGATGACTTGTGCTTGTTCTGCAGGACCGGCTTTTGAAGGTGGAGAAATAAGCTGTGGAATGAGGGCATCAGGAGGTGCCATAGAAAAAATTAAAATAGGTAGCGACTATGAACCTATAATTAGTGTTATAGGTAATGAAAAACCTCTTGGAATATGCGGATCAGGTATTATAGACTTAATATGTTCAATGATGTTTGCAGGAATTATTGATAGAAAGGGCAAGATAATAAAAGACTTAAAAACTAATAGAATTAGGTTTGATGAGAATGGTATTGGAGAATATATTTTAGTTTTTAAAGAACAATATGATTTAGATAGAGATATTAGTATAACAGAAGTAGATATAGACAATTTCATCAGGGCAAAGGCAGCAATTTATTCTGGAATTACTACACTTTTAAATAACATGGGAATGGATTTTACCATGATTGATAAAGTTTATATAGCAGGAGGTATAGGAAATAGCTTAAATATAGATAATGCTGTAAAGATAGGAATGCTGCCTGATATAGATCAGCACAAGATAAATTATATAGGTAATAGTTCTCTTATGGGATGTTATCTGACACTGATGAGTGAGGATGCAAGACATAAATTAGAGGAAATAGCGACTCAGATGACCTATGTAGAACTTAGTGTAGATCCATTATATATGGATCAGTTTGTATCAGCTTGTTTCCTGCCACATACGGATATAGAAAAATTTCCTACTGTTAAAAAACTTTTAGATAAATCTCTTTAGTCATATTGAAATTAATATGTTGCCATTTCATCGTTATGTTATTTTAATAATATAGTAAAAGGGGTATACTTAAATTGAAAGTTGATTTTTAACTTAGGGTAAACATTTATTCTTATATTAGATTGAGCTAGTACTTTACCTGATATAAGAATTAGTACTCTGTTTATATGTAAAATTTAAGAGGAGGTAATTAAATATGTGTGAATCAACAGCTTATTTGGTAACACCTGAAGGTGAACGTAAAATTATGGATTATGTAGTAGATATAGTTCCAAAAGAAAATGGTAAGTTATCATTGACAGACATTTTAGGGGAAGAAGAGATAATAGAAGGAATATTAAAAGAAGTAAGACTTTTGGAGCATAAAATTGTAATAGAAAAAGCAATATAGCTATTGTATAAGGAGGTACTAAAATGAACAATGAACATGAATGCCACCATCATCATGACGATACAACTCATACTCATGAACATTATCATGATGGTATAGCCCATACTCATGAACACACGCATGTTCACGATGATGATCACCATCATACTCATGAAATGTTAAATGGTGATAAAAATAAAGAAGAGAAGACATTAAAGATACTTTTAGGCCATTGGATAGAGCATAATAAATCTCATGAAGAAGGATTTTCAGAATGGGTAGATAAAGCAAAAAATATGGGAAAAGTAGAAACCTCACAGTTTATTGAAAAGGCAATTGAATTTATGAAACAGGCTGACAACATGTTGGAAGAAGCAGAAAAGCATATGGTATAGCTTGGAGATTAAGTTGTTTAAATCAATATATACCATCTACGGAATAATTTATCCGATGACTACCCACTCTAATACTCCCACGCACTCTGTGAAAGCGACTATCACCAAATCAAAGATTTGGGATATCTGCTTTTCTCCAAGTAGGAGTAAAGAGTGGGTTACGTCCCTGGATAACGATGTCTTAGCATCAGGTGGAGTTAAAACTCTATCTGATGCTAAGAACTCTGTTTATATAATATTTACAAAGTTAAAAGAGGAATTATGCTATTTATTTTTGGAGGGGTGTAATAGATGTACAAAAATAATATAGAAAAAAAACCAAAGGATGAAATACCCTATGATCACTATAGAAGTGTATTTAAAAATTTTAAACCTGAATTAATGGCAAAAAATACGGGGTGTGTGTACAATGAATCCAGAGGAGAAATAGAAGTAAAATTAATGAAAAAAAATGTAATAGTGAAATATCCTTCCGGTGAGGTCCTTAATGGGGATGGTTCTGAAATAGAAAAATATCCTCCTAAGACTTTAATTTTAAGATATTTAATGCAGGGCAAAGGAGTAGGACCTTCTGATAAATATATAACATATAGAGAAGTAGATGGCGGAAATGTGTATTATAGTAATTTTTATGGGAGGTGTTTATTAAGATTATCTAAAACTTTTGGAAACAATATAAACAAATTTAAAGAAGTGTTTAAAAATTTAGGAGCTCAAGAAGTAAGCATGGGGGATGCTGCTTATAAATTTAGATTTTTAAACAATATATATGTTATTTTTGCATTATGGGAAGGAGATGAAGAATTTACACCTTCCTCACAGATACTATTTAATAGTAATGTGCCCTTTTACTTTACTGCTGAAGATTTAGCAGTAGTGGGAGATGTATCCATAGGGATTATAACAAAATTAGCATATAAAAAATAAGAGATGGGGGGTCTTGTAAATGGAAAGTAATATGTTAAAGCCAAATGAAATATGTGATGCTGCTGTAGAAGCTGGGTGTTCTAAGGTAGCATTAAAGACTTATCAACAAGCTGTACTTGGGATACTTGCGGGAGCGTTTATTGCAATTGGTGGAGTCGTTTCTGCTGTTGTATCTCATGGTATAACAAATGCTGGAGTTGCAAAGTTTGTAGGGGGGGCTGTCTTCCCAGTAGGACTTATGTTAGTAGTTATATGTGGAGCAGAACTTTTTACAGGAAATTGTCTTATGGTTGTGCCGCTAGCTGGCAAAGAAATAACCTTTAAGCCTATGATTAAAAATTGGATAGTAGTTTATATATTTAATTTTATAGGATCAGTTCTCATAGCTTTTTTGGTATTTGAATCAGGAACTTTTGGGATGAGTAGTGGAAAACTTGGTGGGACGGTTATAAAAGTAGCTTCTACTAAAGCATCACTTTCTTTTGGAACTGCTTTTTATAGTGGAATAATGTGTAACTTTTTAGTATGTCTTGCAGTATGGGGTGCCTTTGCAGCTAAAGATATGATAAGTAAAATTGCAGTAATATGGTTTCCTATAATGACTGTTGTAACTTGTGGATTTGAGCACTGTGTTGCCAATATGTACTTTTTAACAGCTGGAATTTTTGCAAAATCTAATCCTTCTTTTGTAGCAGCATCAGGGGTTCCACAAGATAAAATAATATCTGCATCTGGAATAGTACATAATTTAATACCTGTAACTTTAGGTAATATAGTTGGAGGAGTAGTATTTGTTGGACTAGCATATTTTGTTGTTTATAAATATAAATCTTCTAAACCAAATGAAGCCGTATATAAATAAAAGGCATTCTTATACCCACGATTGTTATTTAATTATCATTCTTTATTCTTGAATATTACGAGCGTATATGTTAAACTTAGCTTAATATTAAGAGATATGTTTATGGCAGAGTAAAAAGAGAGCCAAATTTTAGGACATTCAATTGATGCCTTAAGGTTGGCTTTTTTTGTTTTTTACTATTATATAAGGGAATACCTAAATTTAGAGAAATGACGAATGAAGAGAGAAAGAATATTATTGATAGAAATCCAAGGTATGGTAAAATTATATGTAGATGTGAAACTGTTACAGTTGGAAATCATTCAAATGTATTGGTAGGGAAAGATAAAGAAAGTGTGCAGATTTAAAATCGAGCTGTGTACTTTCGGATAAATTAGGATGATTTGGAGGTTAAAATATGCAAGAATATGATGTAGTAATAATAGGTGGTGGCCCTGCAGGGCTTGCAGCTGCTATATCAGTTAAAGAAGAGGGCATAGATAATATACTCATACTTGAGAGGGAAAATGAGCTGGGGGGGATATTAAATCAGTGTATTCATAATGGGTTTGGTCTCCATATTTTTAAAGAAGAATTAACAGGACCTGAATATGCTCAGAGATTTATAGATAAGGTAGAAGATTTAAAGATACCATACAAGTTAAATACTATGGTACTTGATTTAAATAAAGATAAATGGATAACGGCTGTAAATGAAGAAGAAGGTATAATTGAAATAAAAACTAAATCTATAATTTTATCTATGGGATGTAGAGAAAGACCAAGGGGGGCTATAAATATACCAAGAAGCAGATGTGCGGGAATATATACAGCGGGAGCAGCTCAAAAATTTGTAAATGTAGAAGGATATATGCCAGGAAAGGAAGCCGTAATACTTGGTTCGGGTGATATAGGACTTATAATGGCAAGAAGAATGACACTTGAGGGGGCAAAGGTAAAGGCAGTTGTGGAACTTTTACCTTATTCCAGCGGCCTTAAGAGAAATATAGTACAGTGCCTTGATGATTTTGGCATTCCGCTGAGGTTAAGCCATACTGTAATAGATATAAAAGGAAGGGAAAGAGTAGAAGGTGTGACTATTGCGGCAGTAGGTAAAGATAGAAAACCTATTGAGGGTACTGAAGAATATATACCTTGTGATACTTTACTTTTATCTGTTGGACTTTTGCCGGAAAATGAGCTTTCAAAAAAAGCTGAAGTAAGGTTATCTTATGTAACAGGAGGACCTATAGTTGATGAAAGTTTGGAGACTAATATAGATGGAATATTTGCCTGTGGAAATGTACTTCATGTTCATGATTTAGTTGATAATGTAACATTAGAAAGCATAAATGCAGGTAAGAACGCAGCTAAATATATAAGAGATGGGAAGAGACGTAGAGGAAATAAAATAGAAGTTACAGCTACTAGTGGTGTCAGGTATACAGTACCAAAGTATATAAATCCTGAAAATGTAGAAAAATCAGTAGATGTTAGATTTAGAGTGAGAGATGTTTTTAAAGATAGTTTTATATCAGTTTATTTTGATAAGATAAGAGAAATGCACATAAAAAAGAGAATACTTACTCCAGGAAAAATGGAAACAGTTAAGCTTACTAAAGAATTGCTGAATAAATATACGAATTGTAGGGATATAACAATAAAAGTGCAAAGGGAGTAAGTAGTATGAATACAACAGAATTAACCTGTATAGGATGTCCTATGGGATATCAGCTTTCAGTTAAGTTAAGGGAGATAAAGTTGTAGAAGTTACTGGAAACACCTGCAAAAATGGAAAAGAGTATGTCGAAAAGGAATGCACTAATCCTACTAGAATAGTTACTTCTTTGGTACATCAAACAAATAGCAATGTAACAGTGAATAAATATTAGTTTAGAACAATATGTTATAATAATAATTAGGGTTTACTGGAGATAAATTTAGGAGGTTAATATGGATAAAAGCACATTAGATGAATTGGTAAATAAACTTGGAAACTTTACACAATTAAAACTTGAAAGTATACCTGATATAGATTTATATATGGATCAGGTAACCACTTTTATTGAAGAAAAGTTGGGATATTTAAAAAGAAATAAAGAAGATACAGCTATTACTAAAACTATGATAAATAATTATACTAAAGCAGGTATACTAATGCCGCCTAAAAAGAAAAAATATTCTAAGCAGCATATGATACTTATCATATTAACATACTACTTAAAACAAATTTTATCTATAGGTGATATACAGAATTTATTTTCTTCCCTAGTTAACTCTATAAAAGAAGGAGAAGATCATACAGGGGATTTAGATAAGATATATGAGGATTTTTTGAGCATAGAAAAAGATGAAGTTGAAAGCTTCATAAAAGACTTTAAATGTAAAATTACTAAGAATGATAACTTTGATTATAACGGAGAAGAATTAGAAAAAGATGAAAATTCATTGCAATTTGCAATAGAAAAGGATAAAAATAAACTTATAACAGTTGTAGTTATGTTAGTTGTAAGAGCAAATATAGAAAAGAAAATGGCAGAAAGCATAATAGATAATTTCTTTAAGGAATAAATTGTGTACATAAACTTGCAGATCTACAAATTTATGTACAAGCACAATAGGAGCTTAAAAAATTATTTGAATAGTTTATTAAAACAATCTTTGCAAATTATGACCGTACCTTTATTTGCAGATATCAGTTCATTACCACTTACTAATTTTTGACAAATGTTACATCTGTGATGTTCATGATCCTCACTGGAATTTGATGGTTTGTTGATGTCTTTAAAACTTCTTTTCTTATTTGAAGGCGGTGAGTAGTTTACAGGTTCATCAAAGGTAGTTTTTTTAAAAACATTATATTGCATATCATATGTACTCTCACCAAATAGCTCCAGTTCAAATCTAGGATAATCCTGATCATAATGTTCTTCTATGATTAATCTTCTAATTTGAGCATCATTTATTATGAGACCACTTTTTTCAATACCATCAAATATACTTTTAGTTATGTTGTTGGTATCAGGATGTCTTTTTTTACTCTTATAGTATACTTTTAAAAGGGCTATTAGGGATTCTTCTATAACTAGTCCAGGATTTTGACTCCTGCATTCGTAAGCTATTTCTTCTTCATATATGGCATATCTGTCATGGTATTTTCCTGAATTATAAGGCAATATAGCTCTGCCATTTATGTTAAATAGTTTAAAATTTGATTTCGATATAGGAGATCCTTTTACTATAATTTTTGCATAAGTTTTGTTCATAGTTACTTCTCCAGTATATAAAGTTTAGATAACTCAACTTTCGCACATACTAAATTCTGACTTAATATAAAAATATTGCGACACAACTTTTTCAAGAGGACAATTGACAGAGGACAGAGGACAATGAAGGTGAGTTTTCCTCCTTACGTCAGAAAACTAATTTATTTTTAAACTTGTTTTGCTAAAGCAAAACATCGCTTAAGTAGGTATCTAAAATCTATGATTTTCAGATAATTACTTACTAAAAGAGTACCCATGAAAAACAAAAGAACATAAGTTTCTTTTAAATTGAAGATTTTTCGTAGCATAGCGGAGAAAAATCATCCTTCACTGTCCTCTGTCAATTGTCCTCTGTCCTCTCAAAAATATTGTTTCGCATTATGTTTAAACTGCGAAAGTTGAGCTAAATAATAATATGTTTATATTATATCATAATCTCATAGTATAAAATTCAAATGATATGTTTTATAGGTATTTCCAATCTTACCTTAGCCCCACTAATTTCTTCAGAATTAGATAGTTCCATAGATCCACCGTGCAGCTTTATAAATGAATTTGTAATAAATAGTCCCATACCATAATGATTTTTTGAATTTCGGCTTTTATCTCCCCTGTAAAACTGTTCTGCTGCAAATTGTAACTCTTCCTTCGAAAATCCACTTCCGCTGTCTTCAAGTAAAAATTCTAACTTTTCCTCATACTCATGAATTTTAAAAATCAGCTTACCAGCCTTTGGAGAATATTCAATTGCATTTGAAATTACATTTATAATAGCTCTGTATAAAAGTTCTTCATCTGCATAGAAAAATTCCGGTACGTTTTCTATGTTATTTATGAGTTCAAGATTTTTTTCAGAAGCCAGAGCTTTTTCCTTATCTACAATTCTTTCAAAAAATGCTTTAGTTTCTATTTTAGATGGTTTTAAAATGAGTGTATCCTCTGACTTTGTCATATCAATAAGAAGTCTTAAATATTTCTGAATCTCATCTGCACTTTTTAAAATGTAGTCATTACATTTTATATTGTAAGATGCACTACTGCTTTCCTTAATTAACTCTGCATTTCCCTTTATGATGGTAAGTGGCGTCTTTATATCGTGTGCCAGTGCAGAAATTTGATTTTTCCTTGACTTTTCCATATCCCACTGCTTTTCTAAAGATTGTTTTAATGCATTTTTCATGTCATTTAAAGAATCGATAACTTCTTCAATTTCACGAATACGGGAATGTTTAGGTGCAAAGTTAAGGTCCTTCCTTTTTATATTATCTGCCACTTCAATTAAAAGTTTCATTTCTCTAGAAATATATCTGGCAAATACTACAGCTAGCAGAATTACTTCACCCACAAAGAGTAGCACAAGCAAAATTCTTGCATATAGCTCTATATTTGGTAAATATTTTCTAAGCAATGGACTATTAAATTGCACCTTAATAAAATATTGTACAATACAAATATCATTTTTTCTATGAAATACCTTATAAAAACGATTTCGCAATATGCTGTTTTGATTATTTTTTGCAGCAGTTCTTGCTTCTTCAGATTGTTTAATTGTAAAATTTCCATAAAGCATCTTGCCCTCTTCATTATATACACCATAGCTGCATCCATCAGGTATTAGATTTTCAGTTACCTTATTTGCTTTTAAAATCACGCTGCTATTTTCTTCAAGCTTTTGCTCAGAGTAATTAGCAGGTAATATAATATGTTTTTGAATCATTATAGTAAATAAAAATGAATATACTGCTATAAGTAAAATTGTTGCAAGACCGAAGCATAAAATATACCTGATAAATATACCTCTTAAACTTTTTTTATCTCTTATTAAACCCATTTGTAACCAATCCCCCAAACTGTTTCAATTGGAGAACAGTTTGCCCTGGCAAACTTTGTCCTTATATTCTTTATATGTTCAACAACAGCCGAACTATCACTTTCACCATCAAAGCCAAATACAGCTTCATATATCTTTTCCTTTGAAAATACTTGTCCATGATTTATGGCAAGGAATTCACTGATTTCATATTCGCTTTTTGTAAGTGGAATAATTTTGTCTTCTACAAATATTTCTTTTGCCGAAAGCTTAAATTTTACTCCAGATACAATAAAACTATTGTGTTTTTCTCTGTGTTCCCTCCTAAGATGTGCTGATACTCTTGAACGGAGCTCATTGATTCCAAATGGCTTTGTAATATAGTCATCTCCACCCATTCCAAGTCCTTTTACAATGTCTTCTTCCATAGTCTTTGCAGTTAAGAATAAGATAGGACAATCCACTAAATCACGGATGTTTTTGCAAAGAGTAAATCCGTCTATATTCGGCATCATTACATCGAGTAAAATCAAATCATAATCTGTACATTTTTCAACAGGGAATGTTGAAAAATCACTAACAGTGGTAACATTATGTCCTTCTCTTGAAAGTGCTGCTTTTATAATTTCAAGGATACCTTCTTCATCATCAACTGCAAGTATATTTGCCATAGTATCACTTCCTTTTAATTTTCACTTCTTCCTTCAAAATAGTTATACCATAAAAAGCTTATTAAAAATAGTAAAGCAGTTGCAGCCAGGCAAATATATATTCCACTTTGAAATTCATTTACTAAAAATAAATGCTTGCCATTATCAATTTTCAAACTAATATAATAATCAGGTATTCTAGAACCCCAACTGCATGGAAACCACTTCCAAAGTATATCTCCAAGTCCTGTAATCATAAGTGCTGTAATCAAGCTTTCTACTATTCCAAGTCCTATAGATGCCCCGCTTCCAAATTTAAAACAGCACAATAAATGTAATAAATATAAAAATATCTCACAAAACAGCAAAATTAAAGTTATCTTCCCATAAAAAACAGCACTAAACACGTTTTTATGAACTAAAAATTCTAATCCTAAACCTAAAATACCAATGGCAACAATTAGAGAACCTAACCCCATAATGATTAGCATACACAATTTACTTAAAAACTTGAGTAATTTATGTCTTGCCATTAAAAGTTCCTGAAAATCTCCTGCATCAGCTTCCTGTTCTACAACCATGGAACAAACAATTCCAATTATAAGAGGAAATCCCATTGATAAAACTTGTATATACAATCCTACTTTTGAAACATTATCTACAGTGGAGGTAGAACATGTATAATAAGCTACAAATAATATCGAAATTAATATTGGAATTACAATGTGTATCCATACTATTGGAGTGTGACGTATCTTTTGAAAATCTGATCTTATAAGTTTAAAAAGTTTACCCATCTATCTTGCCTCCTGTCCTTCATACCATTTTGCAGTTAAAATTGTAAGTATAACAAATAAAACTACTGTAATTATAATTCCAGGCAAAATTACACCACCTGATAATAACTCCGGTCTAAATGTCTGATTTCCAGGAACAGCTGGAAGTCCGTTTGGAAGAACCCTTATAATTGGGCACATTAACCTGGAAGGAACTGCATATGGTATTATCCACAGCACATCTTTAACAGCAAGTATTATTCCTAGTATAAAATAAGCAATAATATTAATTAATATTGTTGGAAACATTCCAATTTTACTTCCAAGAAACAAGCAAAGAGGTATTTGCCACAAAAAAGTAATGATCAAAACTAAACTTCCTAATACTGCGCTTGCAGGCGGAATTATTCCCAGTTTTTCAAAACGTAAAACATTACCAATGACTACACTCCCAAGTAAATGAATTATAGAAGCAAAAGCAATCATCATTATGCACACAAGTATCTTGGATATCCACACCTTTTTAAGATCTACGGGAAGTGAAAGCACTGCCATGTTTTTCATTTTCTTATCTTTGACAGCAACTAATGTACATAACAAAGACACCATTCCTGGAAGAAGTATTGAATACCACCAGTTATAAGCATCTATTTGAAAATATGAAGGTGTTAATCCCAGTGGAAAAAGTATTGCAAAAATTGGTGCAATAAAAATAAGCTTTCCTATAAATGTATGCTTTATCTTCAAATATTCTGATTTAAAATAAGCTTCCATATTATTCGCCGTCCCTTCTATACTTTCCAGCAACTTCTATGAATAATTTTTCAAGGTCTTGACCTTTTTTCATATCTCCTTGATATCCTAAAATTCCACCTGAAATAATTCCAATTTCTTGAGCTACCTGTTCAACTTCACTTAATATGTGACTTGACAGTATTACCGTGATACCCTGCTTCGGAAAAGATCGAATCAATTCTCGAAGTTCCTGTATACCAAAAGGGTCTAGTCCATTAGTGGGTTCATCCAAAATCAAAAGTTTTGGGTTATTTAAAAGGGCAATTGCAATACCAAGCCTTTGCTTCATTCCCATAGAAAATTGATATGCTCTTTTTTTACCTGTATTCTTCAAGTCAACTATTTCAAGAACTTCATCAATTCTCTTGTCAGGAAGTTCCAAAACTGTCGTACGCACTTTTAAATTTTCTTTTGCAGTAAGGTTTCCATAAAGTGGTGCACCTTCAATTAAAGCTCCTACATTTTTTAAGTCATTTCTGCTCCATTTATGACCTTCAAATAAAATTTCTCCACTACTTTTACGCAGCATTCCAGTTATCATTTTTAATGTTGTAGACTTCCCTGCTCCATTTGGTCCAAGAAGCCCATAGATAGAATTTTTCTTAACTTTAAGTGATATATTATTCACTGCTATTTGGCCTTTAAAATTTTTACAAAGATCTTTAGTCTCTAAAATAAAATCATTCATTATTATCAATCCTCCTGTTTGATTAGATAATAATTCATAATTATAAGGATTTTATAAGGAATTAAAAAAGATGAAATATAAAAATCTTATCTTTGCCGTTTTTGCTTTGAGAAATTGTAAATGTTACTATACTATAAAAAAGATAAGTAGTATAATTCAATGGTAAATATATAAATTTGCAATTAGTAATTTAAGAATTCAATGTTGTAAAGTTTTTAAAAAGTTTAAAGTCTAAATATCAAAGTTCAAATAATAATGACTTCCTTCGTACCTCAGGAAATCTATAATTTTAATATTTTTGACGTTAGGAGGAAAATTATCATTATCTGTTATTTATTCTTTGTCAGTTGTTCTTTAACGAATTGTAAATTACGAATTGCAGATATAAATGTAGGAAGGTAGAAATTATGGAAAGAGATATAAAAATACTTGCTATAGAGAGTAGTTGTGATGAAACTTCTGCAGCTGTGGTAGTAAATGGAAGAAATGTTTTGTCTAATATAATATCTTCACAAATAGATATACATACTAAATTCGGAGGTGTAGTGCCAGAAGTGGCATCTAGGAAACATATAGAGGTTATAAGTCTTGTAGTACAACAGGCTATTGAAAAGGCTGATATTACATTTGATGATATAGATGCTGTAGGAGTTACCTATGGACCGGGACTTGTGGGAGCACTTCTTGTAGGATTACAGTATGCAAAAGGGTTAGCCTATGCACTTAACAAGCCTCTAATAGGGGTAAATCATATAGAAGGACATATAAGTGCCAATTTTATACAGTACAAAAATTTGAAGCCGCCTTTTGTATGTATGGTGGTGTCTGGAGGGCATACCTATTTGGTTTATATGAAAGACTATGACAAATTTGAAGTAATGGGTCAAACGAGAGATGATGCAGCAGGAGAGGCCTATGATAAAGTTGCAAGAGCTATTGGACTTGGGTATCCAGGAGGACCTAAAATTGATAAGTTTGCAAGAGAAGGCAATCCAGATGCAATTAAATTTCCTAGGGCAAATTTTCATGACGAAAACTCCCTTGATTTTTCCTTTAGTGGGTTAAAATCTGCTGTTTTAAACTATTTAAATCAAAAAGAAATGAAAAACGAAGAAATAAACAGGGCTGATGTAGCAGCATCTTTTCAAAAGGCTGTAGTGAGTTTCTTGGTGGACAATGCCATGAGGGCATGTAAATTGAAAAATGTAGACAAAATAGCTGTAGCAGGAGGAGTAGCTGCAAATAGTTGCCTTAGAGAAACTTTAAAAAATGCAGGTTATGAAAACAATATAGAGGTCTTGTTTCCAGAGCCTATATTATGCACGGACAATGGAGCTATGATAGGAAGTGCGGCATATTTTGAGTATATGAAAGGAACTAGGAGCCCTCTAAGTTTAAATGCAATTCCAAATTTAAAATTGGGAGAAAGATAGAGAAGTTGTAGAGTTTCTAGTTTGAAAGTTGACTTATACAACTTATACGAAGATATATTTAAGTTAAGTAATTTAAGAATTAAAAATGAGTAGTGAATGAAGATTTTTCTGCACTATGTTACGAAAAATCTCAAATTTAAAGAGTTTGTTAAAGTGTTGCATAAGCAGCACTTTATTTTAGATTTTCTGAAGTTTTAATTATATTTTATCAATTAACAGTAAAATACTCCCATAGTTGAATAATTTACCACACTATATTGAGTAGCATAAATAATATATAGAATACACTATTTACAAAATCAATTAGAAGATATATAATAGGTGATAACAATATTGATTTTTAGTATAAAGAAAAATTGCAAATAATGCATTAATATATATATTGTCAAGCTGTAAAGGACAGATGGGAAATTACATTGTAAAACGTATACATACAGTATGCACATAGTATACAAGATAATTTTGAAAATAAAATTATTTTGCAAGGCAAAAAAAATAAAAATTCAATTGAAATAATTTTAATACTTATATATAATAGTAATTGTGACTCAGATATTTAATAATAAATATTAATAAATATTAATGAATATTAATATTTATACAAAATATATAAATCTTATAAAAGGGGATGGATTATTTGATAAAGAGGTTTAAAAGAATTCTTGTAGCAAATAGAGGAGAAATAGCTATAAGAATATTCAGGGCATGTAAGGAATTGGGAATGACTACTGTAGCGATATACTCAAATGAGGACAAGAGATCTCTTTTCAGAACTAAAGCTGATGAATCCTATATGATAGGAAAAGATAAGGGACCTGTAGAAGCATATTTAGATATTGACGAAATAGTAGATGTAGCTGTAAGAAAAAAAGTGGATGCAATACATCCAGGATATGGATTTTTATCAGAGAACCCACAGCTAGCTAAAAAATGTAAAGAAGCAGGTATTGAATTCATAGGACCTACATCAGATATGATGGAGATGCTTGGTGATAAAATAAAATCTAAGATTGTTGCACAAAAAGCAGGAGTACCTACAATACCAGGAGTACAAGAATCTATTAAAACAGAAGAACAAGCTTTGGAATTTGCAAAATTTTGTGGATATCCTGTAATGATTAAAGCAGCTGCCGGCGGTGGCGGTAGAGGAATGAGAATAGTAAGAGAAGAAAAGGATCTCATAGAATCCTATAACAGTGCTAAAAATGAGTCCAGAAAAGCTTTTGGTTCAGAAGATATATATATTGAAAAATACATTGAAAGTCCAAAGCACATAGAAGTTCAAGTATTAGGGGACAAGTATGGAAATATCGTTCATTTATATGAGAGGGATTGTTCCATACAGAGAAGACATCAGAAAGTAATAGAATTTACACCATCTTTAGCTATTTCAGAAGAAAAAAGAAAAGAAATATGTGAGGATGCTTTAAAAATTGCAAGAACTGTAGGTTATACAAGTGCAGGTACCTTGGAGTTTTTAGTTGATAAAAACGGAAATCACTATTTCATAGAGATGAATACTAGAATTCAGGTAGAACATACTGTAAGTGAGATGGTTACTGGAATAGACATAGTTCAAGATCAAATATTTATTGCTGAAGGGTATGCACTTGATTCTAAGGAAATAGGAATAAAATCTCAAGAGGATATAAATCTAAACGGATATGCAATACAATGTAGAATTACTACGGAAGATCCTTTAAACAATTTTGCACCGGATACTGGAAGAATAGATATGTATAGAACAGGCTCTGGATTTGGTATAAGACTTGATGGAGGAAATGGATTTACAGGTTCAGTAATAAGCCCTTATTATGATAGCTTGCTAGTAAAGACTGTATCTTGGTCAAGAACTTTTGAAGATGCTATAAGAAAGGCAATAAGATCTATAAATGAGACAGTTATATCTGGAGTAAAAACAAACTCAGACTTTTTAATTAAAGTATTAAGTCATGAAAAATTTGCAAAAGGTGAATGTGACACCAATTTCATTGAGGATAATCCAGATCTATTTGATATAAAACCAAAGCTAGATAAAGAAATGAGTGTACTTAAATTTATAGGAAATAAAGTAGTAAATGAAACTCGCGGAAAAAAGAAAAAATTTAATGTGCCTGTTGTACCAAAAGTAGAAGAAAATATTGAATTAAGTGGAACAAAGCAAATACTTGACAATAAAGGAGCAGATGGATTAGTTGATTGGATAAAATCACAAGATAAGCTGCTCATTACAGATACCACCATGAGGGATGCTCATCAGTCACTTATGGCAACTAGAATGAGAACTAGAGATATGCTTAAGATAGCAGAAGCTCAATCAGTTTTGGCAAAGGATCTTTTTTCCATGGAAATGTGGGGGGGAGCAACTTTTGATGTAGCCTATAGATTTTTAAATGAATGTCCTTGGGAAAGACTTGAAAAACTTAGAGAAAAAGTTCCTAACATATTATTTCAGATGCTTTTAAGAGGAGCTAATGCAGTAGGATATAAGAATTATCCAGATAACGTTATAAGAGAATTTATAAAACAGTCTGCAACTTCGGGTATTGATGTATTTAGAATATTTGATTCATTAAATTGGCTTAAAGGAATGGAAGTTGCTATAGATCAGACGTTAAAAGAAGGCAAGGTAGCTGAAGCATGCATGTGTTATACGGGAGACATATTGGATGACAGTAAAGACAAATATACCCTTAAGTATTATGTAAATTTAGCTAAAGAAATAGAGAAAACTGGAGCACAAATCCTTGGAATAAAGGATATGTCTGCCCTATTAAAGCCATATTCTGCATATAAACTTATAAAGGCACTTAAAAATGAAATCTCTATACCAATACATCTTCATACTCATGATACTACAGGTAATGGTGTGGCAACAGTACTTATGGCTGCTGATGCAGGACTTGATATAGCTGATACTGCATTTAACAGTATGTCTGGACTTACTAGTCAGCCAGCTTTGAATTCAATAGTAGCAGCACTTAAACATACACCTAGAGATACTAAGTTAGATTCAGATAATCTTCAAAAAATATGTAATTATTGGGAAGATGTAAGACCTGTATACAGTCAATTTGAATCAGGACTTAAATCAAGTACTGCAGAAATATATAAGTATGAAATACCAGGAGGCCAATATTCAAACTTAAAACCTCAAGTTGAGAGTTTTGGATTAGGAGATCGTTTTGAAGATGTAAAAGAAATGTATAAGAGAGTAAATAATATGCTGGGAAATATAGTTAAAGTAACTCCTTCTTCAAAGATGGTAGGAGACCTGGCTATATTTATGGTACAGAATAAATTAGATGAAGAAAATATTTATGAAAAAGGTAAGAATTTAACTTTCCCAGATTCTACAGTTTCTTACTTTATGGGAATGATGGGTCAGCCTATGGGAGGATTCCCAAAAAAACTTCAAAAATTAGTTTTAAAAGGAGAGGAACCTTTGGTAGGAAGGCCAGGAGAATCTTTGCCACCAGAAGATTTTGTTAAGATAGATGATTATTTAACTAAAAAGTATAAGAGAAAATTTGATAACAAAGAACTTTTGAGCTATGCTATGTATCCTGATGTATTTGAAGGTTACCTTAAATTTATAAGTGAATATGGTGATCTTAGCCGAATGGAAAGTGAAAATTTCTTCTATGGACTTTCAGAAGGGGAACTTTGCGAAGTTGAAATAGGAGAAGGAAAAAGTTTATTTGTACAGTTATTAGACATTACAAAAGTTGATAGTGAAGGATGCAGATATTTAGTATTTGAGGTCAATGGTATTAAGAGAGATATAAGGATAAAAGATAAATTAGCCTTCTCTGGGCCAGGATTAAAAGAAGATTCATGTGTTATGGCAGATGAAGATAACGAAAAGGAAATAGGAGCAAGCATACCTGGAAATATTGTTAAAGTACTCGTAAAACCAGGAGACGAAATAGAAGAAGGTCAGAGCTTAATTGTAATAGAAGCTATGAAAATGGAAACAAATGTTTCAGCAGCTGCTGCAGGAGTAATTGATGGAGTATTTGTAAAGGAAGGCCAGAGGGTTAAAACTGGAGAACTTTTAATTAAACTGAAATAAATAAACATTAAAAAAGGCACTATTAGGGCTTCTTAATAGTGCCTTTTTTTTAATAAAATAAATTACTTAACTTTAAATTATTATTATGAATTGCAGTACTCTAATAGATAACTTCACTAACTTAACCAGGTATGTTAAAATATATTAATAATAACGATTCAATAGTATACATATTTAGGGGAAAAGAGGTATGAAAATGAACAAAAATGTTGGATTTATCGGATGTGGTAATATGGCTCAAGCTATAATTAGTGGAATAGTAAAGTCGGGGTTAATTAACGGTAAAAATATAATGGCAAGTAATAGATCTTATGAAAAGCTTAAATCTACTGAAGAAAAGTATGAAATTTTAACAGCTAAAACCAATGATGAAGTCGCAAAATTTTCAGATTTGCTTTTTTTGAGTGTAAAACCGGATAAATACAAGAAAGTTATAGAAGAAATAAAGGATGTAGTAAAAAAAGATGCAGTTATTGTTACTATAGCAGCAGGTGTAGATATTAAATCTGTGGAAAAATGGTTTGGAAGGAAATTATCTATAATAAGGACTATGCCAAATACTTCTGCTCAAGTAGGGGAGAGCATGACTGCAGTATGTATGAATGACGTAGTTAAAGACGAAGATTTAAACTTTACATTGGATATTTTTAAAAGTTTAGGAAAAGCAGAAATAGTAGATGAAAAACTTATGGATGCAGTTGTAGGCGTAAGTGGATCATCAGGTGCCTATGTGTATATGTTTATAGAAGCACTGGCAGATGGTGCAGTTTTAAGTGGAATGACGAGAAAAATGGCCTATGAGTTTGCAGCACAGTCAGTTTTAGGTGCAGCAAAAATGGTACTTGAGACAGGCCAGCATCCAGGGATACTCAAAGATAATGTATGTTCTCCAGCAGGTACAACTATAGAAGCAGTTTATTCACTTGAAAAAAATAATTTTAGAGGAACTGTTATTGAAGCTGTGAAAAAATGTACGGAAAAATCGCTTGAAATGTCAAAGCGTGTTTGATGTATAGTAAGAAAGGTGCAGAACATATGGAGGATATAGGATTAGTTTTAGAAGGCGGGGGTATGAGAGGACTGTACACTGCTGGGGTATTGGATTTTTTCATGGAAAAGAACTTGTATTTCCCTTATGTTATAGGAGTATCTATGGGAGCTTGTAATGCCTGTTCCTATATTTCAAGACAAAAAGGGAGAAATAAAAGAATAAACATAAACTATGTGCACGATCCCAGATATCTGAGCTGCAGAAATTTAATATTTAAAAAAGGACTTTTTGGAGTAGATTTTATATTTGATGATTTACCAAATAGATTAGAAATATTTGATAAAAAATCTTTTAATGATGCAAAGGAAAGATTTATAATAACCACTACAGATTGTGATAGGGGTGAACCTGTATATTTTGACAAAAATCAATGTGCAGATGAGGAAATATTTGAGGTGATAAGGGCATCTAGCAGCTTACCTTTTATGGCTTCTGTAGTAAAATTTAGGGGATTAAATTTGTTAGATGGAGGGATTTCAGATCCCATACCTATAAAAAAATCCATAAAAGATGGGAATAATAAAAATGTAATTATTTTAACTAGGAATAAAGATTATGTAAAAAAGCCTTTTAGGATGAAGTTTCTGGCAAATAAAATATACTATAATTATAAAGGGTTAGTAAATGCAATGATACACAGGTATAAAAAATACAACAATACTTTAAGTTACATAGAACAACTTGAAAGAGAAGGAAAGGTATTTGTAATTAGACCTAAAGAGCAGCTTAAAGTTAGGAGAATAGAAAAAGATAAAAATAAACTCACTCAACTATATAATCAAGGGTATAAAGAAGCTTCACAGTGTTATGATAAGTTAGAGAAATGGATTGTGGGGTAAACAATAGGAAGGGAGAATATATATGGATTTAGGCAAAACATACAATGGCTTTAAATTATTAGAAAAGAAAAAATTAGATGAGATAAATTCTGAGGGAATGCTTTTTGAACACGAAAAAAGTGGTGCTAGATTGTTTTTCTTAAAAAACGAAGACGACAACAAAGTATTTTCAATAAGCTTTAGGACACCACCGGATGACAGCAGGGGTGTTCCACATATACTTGAACATTCTGTATTGTGTGGTTCAAGAAAATTTCCTGTAAAAGAACCTTTTGTAGAACTTGTGAAAGGCTCTCTCAATACTTTTTTAAATGCAATGACATTTCCAGATAAGACAATGTATCCTGTGGCTAGCGTGAATGACAAGGATTTTGTAAATCTTATGGATGTATATCTAGATGCAGTTTTTTATCCTAATATATATAAATATCCAGAAATCATGATGCAGGAAGGATGGCATTATGAACTTGACAATAAAGACAAAGATATAACTTATAAAGGTGTAGTTTATAACGAAATGAAGGGTGCTTTTTCATCTCCAGAATCTATACTTCTTAGAAAAATGATGGAATCTCTCTATCCAGATACCCAGTATGGAGTAGAATCTGGTGGAGATCCGGATGTGATACCGCAGCTTACTCAGCAGCAATTTGTTGAATTCCACAGTAAATATTATCATCCATCTAATAGTTATATATATTTATATGGTAACATGGATATTATAGAAAAACTTAAATTTTTAGATGAAGAATATTTAAGTAACTTTACTAGAAAAAATGTGGATTCTACTATATTGAATCAAACTCCTTTTACTAGTGAGAGAGATATGACAATTAAATATCCTATTTCAAATAATGAAAGAGAAGAAGAAAAAACATTTTTAAGTATAAATTATTCAGTGGGAAAAGCTGTGGACAGTGAGCTGTACTTAGCCTTTGATATACTGGAGCATTTACTTTTAGAAACTCCATCATCCCCTTTAAAAAAGGCACTAATTGATTCCAATATAGGAAAGGACGTATTTGGAGTATTTGAACCAAGTATGCTTCAGCCTATGCTTGGAATAGTGGCTAAAAATTCTAATGAAAGTGAAAAGGATAAATTTAGGCAGGTAGTTGAAACTACTTTAAAAGATCTGGTTAACAAGGGCATTGACAAAAAGCTTGTAGAAGCTTCTTTGAATATAAAGGAATTTCAGCTTAGAGAAGCAGATTATAGAGGATATCCTAAAGGATTAATATATGGAATGAAGTGTATGGACAGCTGGTTGTATGGTGAAAAACCATGGATTCATCTAAATTATGAAAAAGTGTTGGATAAGATAAAATCTGAATTAGACAACAATTATTTTGAAAAACTTATAGATAAATATATTTTAAAAAACAATCACAGATCTACGTTAATAGTTAAACCTGAAAAAGGCCTTGAGGAAAAGAAGGAAAAAGCACTAAAAGAAAAGTTAAGTAACTTTAAGAAAAAACTTTCAGATAACGAATTAGAAAAGATAATACAAGATACTTTAAAATTGAAAAAGAGACAGGAAAGTGGAGACAGCAAGGAAGATTTAATGAAAATACCACTTTTGTCTATATCAGATATAGATCCAAAGGCCAAGAAATTGGAATTTGAGGAAAAGGAAGAGGATAAAGTAAAAGTATTGTTTTACCCAACATTCACTAATGGAATTTACTATTTAAATCTGTATTTTGATAGTAATACAGTAAAAGAAGAACTTATTCCATATATATCACTTTTAAGTGCGGTACTTGGAAAAGTCAGCACTGAAAATTGTTATTATGAAGAACTGGCTAAAGAAATAAATATATATACAGGGGGAATAGGTTATTCAGCCCAATCCTTTGGAGAAAACGGAAATAGCCATAAATTTTATCCTAAATTTGTAGTACGATCAAAGGTTCTTGTGGATAATTTACCAAAGCTAATTTCAATATTGAATGATATAATAAATCATACAAAGTTTGAAGAAAAAAAGAGATTGAGGGAGATAATTCAAGAAACCAAATCTAGAATAGAGATGGCTATTTTTGAAAGAGGGCATGTAGTAGCTGCAAATCATGTTTCATCTTATTTTTCGCCTATAAGTAAATATGAAGATATGCTTAGTGGATTAGATTTTTACAAATTTATATCGGATTTAGAAAAGAATTTTGACAGTAAGTCAGATGAAATAAGTAAAAAATTAGAGGAAGTTTCAAACACTATATTTAATAAAAATAATCTAATTGTAAATATAACTTGTGATAAAAAAGATTATGATAATTTTAAAAATGCTTCTAATGATTTATTTCATGAACTAAGAGATAATAAAATATCTAAAGTAGAGTATAGTTTTGACTTGAAGCCTAAAAATGAAGGACTTATGACTTCATCTAAAGTTCAATATGTAGCTAAAGCCTATAATTATATAGATCTTGGATATTCTTATAGTGGAAGTCTCCAGGTATTAAGATCCATAGCTAATTATGAATATTTATGGAATCAGATAAGAGTTCAAGGGGGAGCTTATGGGAGCTTTGCATCTTTTCAGAGGAATGGAAATATGTTTTTTACATCCTATAGGGATCCGAATTTGAAACACACTGTTGAGGTATATGACAATGCAAGTGAATTTTTTGCTAACTTTAAAGCAGACAGCAGGCAGATGAGCAAATATATAATAGGTACTATATCAGATTTAGATTTTCCACTGTCACCTTCTATGAAAGGAGAACGTGCTGTGGAAAACTATATAAGGCATATAAGTTATGATGACTTACAAAAGGAAAGAGAAGAAATATTAAGTACTAAGCCAGAGGACATAGCAGGATTTGCAGAACTTATTTCCAGTGTAATGGACAAAAATAATGTATGTGTGCTTGGAAATGAACAAAAGATAAAAGAAAATAAAAATATATTTAATAATATGGTTAATTTGTTTGAATAGGCTTTCTAGTTTGAAAGTTGACTTATAAAAAGCATATAATAACAAATTTGAATTAGAATCACTATAATTTAAAATGAAGAAATCCACAGCGTAGATGCATATTTATTCACACTGTGGATAACATTTTAACTTTAAAGTATTTTATTAAACTGTACTATTTTCAGGTGTATTGTCATACTTTCCTGATTTTAAATCTGTAACCCAGTGTTTAATACTTTCGTAAAGTATAACTACTAATATAACCATAACGATTATAGATAATACTGTAAGTGTAGTTTTATGATGTGGGATATAGTTACCAGTTATATTTTCAATTGAAGCTGTTAAGGTTGCTACACCAAACAGAGGCCATATAGTTGATATATCTGCATATATGTATAATCAATCTCATGTTTTAAAGAATTTAATCAAGGATAAATTAACAATTAAAGATAAGATTGTACTCATATTATTTTTTAGTGTTTTAGGTATTATAAGTAACTATACAGGTGTAAGTGTGGAATCTTATACCACGAATAGTATTAATCATGTAGGCAGTATGGCAGGATGTAACTTAGGAGTACACGACGCTATAGCTAATACAAGGCCTATAGCTGCTATAGTATCTGGATATATTGGGGGGCCTTTACTAGGTGCTATAGTTGGATTAATTGCCGGAACTCATAGACATCTTTTAGGGGGGTTTACAGCATTGTCTTGTGGCATTGCTACTATAGTTGAGGGTATAATAGGGGGAATTGCAAAAAAGCATTCAAAAGATGGGAGCTTTAATATAAAGCAATTGTTTATTGCTGCGGTAATTTCAGAAAATTTCCAGATGATCATAATTTTGGCGTTTTCTAAACCCTTTTTTACTGCAATTAAATTAATAAAAATAATATCCATACCTATGATATTAATAAATTCTTTAGGTTCGGTAATTTTTATAAGCATAATAAAGAATGCCAAAGAAGAATACAATAAAATTGGAGCAGTAGAAGCCCAGAAAGCTCTAAATATTGCAAAGAGAACTATGAAATACATGAGGAAGGGATTAAATAAGGAAACTGCAAAAAATATATCAAAAATAATATATGAGATGGCGAATATAGAAGGCATATTTATAGGTGATAAAAATGGACTTTTAACCTATTATGGTATTGACATAGATCAAGAAAAGCTGAAAAAAGAATTATGCAAATACTATAAAATCCGTGATTATATGACTATAAGAATAGATTCTATATTTTTTGTATATGCACCTTTTAATGTAGTCAATTCAGGTTTTGAAGGAATGCTTGGATTAGGATTGAAATATGAAAAAAATATTAGTACTTATTTTATACAGTTTGTAGAAGAACTAAGAGATCTTTTATCTAATCAAATAGAAATATATAAATTGAACAAATTAGCAGAGGAAGCATCTACAGCAGAGTTTAAGGCATTAAGGGCACAAATTGAACCTCATTTTTTATTTAATGCTTTAAATACCATATCCTCATTTTGTAGGACAAACCCTTTAAAGGCTAGAGAACTTATTATAGATTTATCTAACTATTTTAGGCAAACTTTAAAGAGAAAAGAAGATTTTGTGTATTTAAAAGATGAAATCGATTTTATTAAATCTTACCTTTCTATTGAAAAAGCTAGATTTGGAAGTAGATTAAAGTTAATTCATAAGTGGCAGGAAAAAAACATAGAGAATTGGAAAATACCTGATATGTTAAACGAGATAATAGATAAAATGAACTTATGAGTTGGTTATGGATGATCATGAAAATTCAGAGATTCCTATAAGCAGAAACAATGTAAAAAAATTAAAAGAATTACTCAAGATATGATTATATAGTTTTTGGTATAGAATTACTAAAATTAAATTTGAAAAGGAGAAATGTGTTATGGCAGTGGTAAATGTAAGTCTTCAAGTATTACCTCTAGTAAAGGATAAGGATTTGTATGGTG
>ENA-UOOE01000394-UOOE01000394.1-fermentation-metagenome-genome-assembly--contig:-NODE-394-length-43395-cov-19.055745_pt1 | contig 43395 bp, 47 predicted proteins | sample MGYA00245776_ERZ724021 | MGnify/ENA primary metagenome ERZ724021 (study PRJEB28704, sample SAMN03018321) | fermentation metagenome | biome: anthropogenic terrestrial biome; feature: soil; material... | reverse complement strand
TAAAATAGTAGAGCTTTATGGCGTGCGTGTGCATTGCTATGACTTCGATGAAACTGAAAGTAAAAATATTTCCGGCACAGTGATTATTCCAAACTGTTCTCTTGTCGCCTGCTTTGCGGACAAAATTAGCGAAAAAGTGATATGTGCTATTGCGAAAAGCAGGCCGCTGCGTGCCGTGTTCCGCGACAGCAGTTTTACCGACTGCCCGGAGAAAATAAACGTTGAGGAAATTTTTAAGTATTATGCGCCGGACACAAGTGTGAAGGTGATTTAACTATGTCTGATACTGTAATTACTACCATTGTTGGAGTAATTGGTACACTATTAGGTGCTATGTTAGGATGGATTCTTAACCAGCTTTCACAAAGAGGAAAGGTAAACTTTTACTTTAATGAAATTAGATTGTTTTTTAGTAGTAGTGATAAAAGCAATGGAACGATTTCTCTTCATATTGATGTAGATATTACAAATACGTCTTCAAATCAAAAAATTATTAGAAATATAAAAGCTGTTTTATGCAAAAATGAAAAAAACATTTTTGAAAAGAACCTTTTTGTTAAAGAAACCAATGCCGGCTTTTTTTCTTTAATTTGTTCTCCAAAAAGCATGAAAAATGTTCAACTTACTATCCCTCAATTACATGTTGAAATGGACGAAGAGCCAAAGAATTTTTTTGACAACGATGAATTATACCTTAAATACTATGATGAAAAAAATAAAGTCCAATCAGTTTGTATTTATAAAAATATATTAACAGAAAATCCTTATTTTCGTGATTGCTTAGAAAATCAAAAGGGTGATGAAATAGTTGCAACTAAAATTTAAACATCAGAAATTCCAGGCGGACGCGGCGAATGCCGTCTGCGATGTTTTTTCAGGGCAGCCGTATTATACGCCGACGTACCTTATTGACAAAGGTGTCGGAAAAACAGTGGAGCAGATAAACTGGGAAACATATAATTTTACCGGTTTCAGGAACGCTGAAGCAGTTCCTGAACTTACCGATGAAAAGGTTCTTGACAATATAAACAGAATACAGCGTAAATATCAGATAAAACCGTCTGAAAGGCTTGAGCCTTTCATAGTAAAGCGGAAAAATTTAAACACCGAAAAGGAAGAGAAAATAAAAATTCCATATAACCTTACCGTTGAAATGGAAACCGGCGTAGGCAAAACGTATACTTACATAAAAACAATGTTTGAGCTTAATAAACGTTACGGCTGGAGCAAATTTATAGTCATTGTGCCGTCGGTTGCCATACGTGAAGGCGTGTACAAAACATTTCAAATAACAAAGGAACACTTTGCCGAAGAGTACGGGAAAAAAATAAGGTATTTTATTTATAATTCCGCCAGGCTTCCCGACCTTGACCGTTTCGCGAGCGACAGTAATATTAACGTAATGATTATAAATTCACAGGCATTTAACGCGCGCGGTAAAGATGCAAGGCGCATTTACATGAAGCTTGACAGTTTCCGTACACGCAGGCCAATAGACGTGATAGCGGCGACGAATCCTGTCCTAATAATTGATGAGCCGCAGTCAGTCGAAGGTGCGGCTACCAAAGAGCGCCTTACGTATTTTAACCCGCTTATGATTTTGCGCTATTCAGCGACCCATAAAAAAGACAGCGTTTATAATATGGTATACCGCCTTGACGCTATGGACGCGTATAACCAAAAACTTGTTAAAAAGATTGCTGTTAAAGGGATTTCCGTTTCAGGTACGACTGCTACAAAAAGTTATCTTTACCTTGAAAACGTAAATCTTTATAAAGATAAATTACCTACTGCCAGTCTTGAATTTGAAAAAAAAGGCGCAAACGGCGTTTATAAGACAACAAGGACGGTAGGTCAAGGCTACAGCCTGTATGACCATTCAAAACGTGATAAAAATTCCGAAGGGCTTGACGAATATAAGGGATTTACCGTTACGCACATAGAGGGCAGAACGAATACGGTGTACTTTGAAAACGGAGTATCTATTACGGCAGGCGACGTTGTGGGCGCTACCGGTGAAGACCAGGTACGCCGTATACAGATCCGCGAAACGATACAAACGCATTTGGAGCGTGAACGTCTGCTTTTTCATCGTGGTATTAAAGTCCTTTCATTGTTTTTTATAGACGAAGTCGCAAAGTATAAACAGTATGATAAGGATGGAAAAGCATTTAACGGTGAATATGCTGATATATTTGAAGAAGAATATAAAAAAGCGGTTAATAATTGGCAGCTGCGTTTTGGCGAGGACGATTATATTAAATATTTGAGCGGAATATCCGCACATGAAACACATGCCGGATATTTTTCCATTGATAAGAAAAGCAAAAAGCTTGTCGATGGTAAACTCGGTGATAGGCGGGAGAAGACTTCAAACGACGTTGATGCCTACGATTTGATAATGAAAAATAAGGAACGGCTTTTGGATTTCAAGGAGCCGGTGCGGTTCATTTTTTCGCATTCAGCTCTAAGAGAAGGCTGGGACAACCCAAACGTTTTTCAGATATGTACACTTAAGCAGAGTGGCAGCGATGTGCGTAAACGGCAGGAGGTCGGGCGTGGCTTGCGCCTTTGTGTTAATCAGTCGGGCGAACGCATGGATTTCGGCGTACTCGGAGATGATGTGCAGAAAATAAATGTTCTAACCGTCATAGCCAATGAAAGTTACAATAGTTTTTCGCGCGGGTTACAGACAGAACTTGCAGAAGTTGTTGCCGACCGTCCGCGCGAGGTTACGCCGGAACTCTTTGAAAATAAAACAATTTCAGATATGAATGGCATAAAAATTACTATTGATCACCATATGGCAACGAAGTTGCACAATTTCTTAGCTCGCTCTTTATATGTTGATGACGATAATGCGCTTACGGATAAATATTATGATAATATTAAATCAGGAGACTTCAGACTTCCGGAAGAAATAGAACCGTACAGGATGGACATAGAAAAAATACTTGGCAGTATATACAATCCGCATGCTTTACGTCCTGATGACGCACGCAGCGGCAATGTAGAAATAAAACTTAACGATGATAAGCTGCACAAAAAAGAATTTCAGGAACTTTGGAAGCGTATAAATTCAAAATCCGTTTACACTGTAAGTTTTGATACAGATGAATTAATACAAAAGTCTATTATTGCGCTTGACAAAGAACTCTGTGTGTCGAATATTTATTTTAAGGTAGAACATGGGGAAATGGAATCCATAAAGTCAAAAGAAGCGCTCATAAAGGCGGAAAATTTTAAAAAAGATGAAAGCAGCACTACCCTTGTACATGTTACGGCGGGCAACAGCGTAAAATATGATCTCATAGGAAAAGTGGTATCTGAAACAGGGCTTACTCGCAGTACGGTTACTGCAATTCTAAAAGATATACGACCGGAGACATTTGAAAACTTCCGTCGCAATCCTGAAGAATTTATTATTAAAACATCAAAGATAATAAATGAGCAGAAAGCGACCGTTATTATCGAGCATATCACATATAACCGCCTTGACGAGCGCTATAGGGAAAATATTTTTACAGAACCTTCGATAAAAAAGGGCAAGCTTGGTGTAAATGCCATTGAAACTGATAGAGGACTATATAATTATTTAATTTACGATTCGGAAAACGAGCGGAAATTTGCTGAAAAGCTCGATACGAGCAACGAGGTTGCCGTTTATGTTAAATTGCCAAACGGATTTTACATAAATACCCCTGTTGGAAAATACAATCCGGACTGGGCAATAGCATTTTGTGAGGGTAGTGTAAAGCATATTTATTTTGTAGCGGAAACGAAAGGCAGTATGTCTTCTATGGAACTGCGTAAAGTAGAAAGCTTAAAAATTGAGTGCGCAAAAAAGCATTTTGCAAAAATAAGTTCAGACACAGTGAAATATGATGTTGTGAAGGATTATCAATCGCTTTTAGATAAGGTAATGAAATAGAAAGCATTGCTTTTACGTTTGAAAGATAAAATTAGGTGGCCTGTCCCAGTCAGCCTAAAAGCGCTTACGGGACAGTAAACCGCCTGAACAATCCCGAAGCAACAAGACAGCTGTCGCGTTTATTTTATTATCCTAAAAACACTAAAATTTCATCATCCTCTTTAGCCGCAACGCATTTTTCAATATCGATTGGCTGCGTTATTTCTATGTTATCCCTCTTCTTATTTACGTAGTTGATACCGTCCTGTATATTTTCTGCTATGAACGTATATTGGCGGTAAAACGGAACTGAAACAATATACTGCCCTTGAAAGGATTTAAAACATAAAACAATTTTTTGCTTTTTATGTGAAAATGGTTTTTCATATACGTCATTCATTAATTGCATATTTTGCCGTTTGAATTTGTCGAGCACATGCGCATAGGTATCAAGTGTGAAAGCTACCGAATAATGGCCTAATATTTCAGACAACACTTTAATATCCATTCCATTTTCCAACGCTCTTGTAGCAAATGTGTGTCTAAGGGCATGAAATGTAATACCTGTAATTCCGCACTCTTTCAACATACGGTTATAGTATTTTTTAAATGTCGATTGTTCCAAGAACTTACCATGTATGTCAGTTATGATGAATTCTGTATTGCCTGTTTCTTTCTGCTGATGGCCTTTCCATTTTTGCAAGTCAAGTATGGCATTTTCAGGTAAAGGTATTGTCCGTTTAGATCTTTCTGTTTTAGGTTCGTCAAAAAATATTGATGTTGACGTTTTTATGCTATCATCGTAATTTTTACATCTGTGTATAATACGTCGTATATGTAATTCCGAGCGGTTGAAATCAATATCGGACCACTTTAATGCTAATAATTCACCAATCCTTAAACCTGTGCATAATGTTAATCTTACGAAAGTTCCATAGCGATGGTGGTATGATATGGCAATCAATTTTTTCTCTTGTTCATTTGATAAAACTTTTATTTCTTTTTTCTTTAAACGAGGTAGTTCTACATATGTACAGGGATTTTCTGTTATTAATTTGTCAATTACGGCACGTTTCATAGCTTTTTTAATAATAACTGCCATATTATGAACTGTTTTTATCGATAAGCCATTTTTAAGTTGTTTATTGAAAAAATCCTGAAACATAGCTGTACTTATATCTTGAATTGGAAAATCAAGCTGTATGAAGTAATTATTTATATAACTTTCATAATTAATATAAGTTGTCCTTTTTATGATATTCTTTTCATATTTATCCAGCCAAATTTTTAGCCAGTTATATAATGTCATAATTTTTACTCCTCTTGAATGCCGAATTTTTAGTTGACGTGTAAGCTGAAAATGTTAGGCGGAGAACGAATACGAAAAAAAATAGTCAAACAAATACAACCTTATTGTTAGAATGCAAATATAAAAATAAAACATTTCGACATTTATTGCAATAAGGCAAATACTTGACATTTTTTAAAAAACTGGATATAATAGTATTGCAAGGTTTTAATACCTTGTAACATCACAAATGTTTCTCCGCTCACTGGTATGCGGAGCTCAAACAAATTGCCAGGCTCAAATGTTTCTCCGCTTACTGGTATGCGGAGTTCAAACAAATCGCCAGGCTCAAATAATTTAAGGCTCTATCGTGAGATAGGGCCTTTCTTAAATAGAAGATGTTTAATAATGAAAGAGAATAATTTTTATTTTATAAAAGATATGTTTTTTGAAGATTTTCCCGATCCAAATTTAATGCAAAATAAAGAAATAATTGATGGGAAAAGACATGACCGGCCTTGCTTTTTTGCAATCTCCGATAAAAAATATAAAAATTTATTTTGGTTTATCCCAATTTCATCAAGGATTGCAAAATATAAGGCAATACATAAACGCAAAGTCCAGCGATACGGCAAATGTAATACTATATATTTTGCCCAAGTCTTAGGCCAAGAAAGGGCATTCCTTATACAGAACATATTTCCGATTACAAAGGAATATATTGCCGACATTTACATAGACCGCAATACGTTGAATGCAGTAACAATCTCTCCGCTTGACGTAAAGAAGATTGTTAGTAATGCACACGAAGTGTTAAAACTCCATGCACGTGGCATTAATATCATTTTTCCGGACATTGATAAAATACGAAATAAACTTATCGAATACAATGTGAGTAAAAATACTGTAAGGGAGCATACTCCTTGGAATGATTACTTAGTTAAGCTTAGACATGAGCATGGGCGTAATAAGGATAATGAAATCGAGAGATAAAAAGGGTTAAGTTTAATTTAATAAAATCTTTTAGCAATTTTAAATTTTACCTGTTAATAGAAAAATCCCTCTGCCTTTCAGCAAAGGGACTTTGTGTTTTTTATATGAGCCTTTTATCCGACGCTGATGTACGAAGCCGGGTTAACCTGTACGTCGTTTACCCTAAGTTCGAAATGGCAGTGATTTCCGGTGGAATCTCCGGTGCTGCCTACAAGTGCTATGATTTCACCCTGTTTTACTTTTTGGCCGGTTTTAACTAATAAACTACAACAATGGCCGTACAACGTACTGTATGTATCATCATGTTTTATTTTTACAACGTTGCCATACCCGCCGTATCCACTGCCCTTCTTTCCAAAGCCGGCGAATACGACAGTACCGTCGGCAGAAGCGTAGATGTCAGTGTATTTTGGAGCCGCAAAGTCAATACCTTTATGCAGTTTTCCGTTATCGTATCCGTATCCGCGTGAGATAGTATAAGTGCCCATTAAAAGCGGAGCGGCAAACTCACTCGTTGTAGTCGGCAATAAATAATACCTGAGGACATGGCTGACGTAATCTGTGTCACCGTAACTTTTATATCCTAATTCCTCAACTTTTAGTTTTGAAAATTCCGTTGCGTTTGCTTCAGTATACCCTCCTTTTTTGAGTGCCCAACTTATGTATCCTCCGCCGAAATTATATCCTTGAAGTGCTAAACTTATTCCTTGTATGTCTGTAGGTGATTTGCATTTCGCGGCCTTAAGGCAATTTGCTAGGTATTCCGTCCCAATTTGAATTGAGTAGTCAGGATCGGTGATCCCATTAGGTTTCTTAAGGTATTTTGTGTTGAGCGGGCATTCGCTGCACTGCATTGGATCATTACCGGAACCACCGCTTTCCTGCTGCATAACGGCAAGTACAAGTGATATGTAATCGCTTATCCCATATTTGTTACAGTACGTTGTTACAATGGACTGGTACGCAAGGACGTTTTCCGATAGCGTACTGCTTCCGCTATTGTATTGGTTTTGCGATTGTCCGCCGGAAGCATAGCCTGATAGAATTGTTGTTACGGCTGCCGCAATTATAAGAAGTAACAAAAAAATCGGAGCTGTAATAGCCCCGACGATTGCAAGTACCTTTTTCCACGTACTACCTTTCGTTCCCATATTCAGTTTCAATGTCTTGCTGCAACCTTTCAAATTCAATCTGATTTTTTGCGCTGCCATAATCTTTTTTCAGCGCTTTTTTTAAATTATATAAAGCTGAGCTGCCGCGATATTTAGTCGCTCCCTTCTCAGCTTTTTTCTTTATATGCCGTGGATAAATTTTTTTATCGTAATTCCTTAATTCGCGCAGTACCGCATTACCCATACGTGTGTACAGGTCTTTTATTTTTGTTTTAGAATAGTTTTTATACAATTCCTCTTTACCGGTTCCGTAAACTGACCGTAAGAATTCCTGCTGTTCATTTAGCTTACGTGTCAGCTCCTCAAAGTCCTGTTTATGGTACATGCTTATGTAGGCTTTAGTAAAGCGGTCTATTTCAGGCCGCACACTGCTAAGGGCATTCATATTGTAAAACCATAAGCGTCTGTCATCAGGAAGCGTACGGTAAAGATTGAGAAACATACCGCGAAGTTTTTTGTCACGGTAAGATGACCTGCCGCGCTTTACCGTAACTATGTTGTCCCTGATTATGCCGTTGATTTTTTGAAGCTCAGGCGAACGGTCGACGATGTTGTTGACGACTTTTGATTTCATCTTTCCGAACGTTGTTTTTTTAATAGACCCGACAAACTGTTCCTTTTTGTTGCCGCTTTTTTTATCAATGAATTCTTTCTTTTTACGTGTCGGCGCCGGTTCAACAATTGCAATATGTACGTGGATATTATCCGTATTGTAGTGTATGGCCGCGCTCCAAACCGCAGCGCCGTCCATGTGTTCGTCGTGCAGCATTTCGGCTATCGCAAGGCGTGTTACAGTGCGTATTTTATCTTCGTCTAGCATTTTTGACCGGCTGTCGTAGAGGCCGTGCTCTTCTAAAAATTCATTCGTAAAACTTATGACTTGCTGCCACATCGGGCTGTCATTTTTTTGAGCTTTGCAAAACTGCGCTTTAAGGGCTTGCTTTTCTTCCAGCGACAGCTTGTCTTTAGTAGCGGTAAAAAGCGCGGAAGTTTTGTCGGCTTCATTGTTAAAGCCGGGAGTGCATTTTTTTCCGTTATCCATATAGTCGGTGTAAACAGAAAACTTTTCGTATGCATTTCCTCGGACAGCTTCCGGCCTGTCTATGTAGTTTATATATTCGGTAAACTTTTTTTTGGAGAAAACAAACCGTGATTTTAAAATTACTCCGGGAGAGCTTTGCATATTTCATCTTCCTTACACTATGAGATCATCGTCGACGATATTTTCAATCGTGTTGTCATCTTCCTGCTGCTTTGGGCTTATTTTTTTATCGGCCTTTTCTTTTGAACGTTCAAGCTTACGCTGCCTAAAATTTGCGATACGGGCTTTTTCAATTTCTTTGGCTTTAGCAAGCTGCGGAGTATCGTCGGTCACAAGCGACGTAAATTTTTGGTAAGCTATGAGGGAATTTATAAGCATGATGATTATGTCGCTGTTCCGGTCGGCATTGTTGGAACCAAGCCTTATCCTTGTGAGTGTATCCGACAGTTCGTTTTTAACTTCACGTGCAATGCCTTTAACTAAAAGCTCTGTTGCGGGAATATTATTTTTATTTCTATATTCATCGACAATAGAAGTCAAAGCGGACGTAAATGATGGAAGACGGTTTTTATTTTTATAATCTTCAACAAATTCAATTGTGGACTCATCAAAATATATATTTTTTCTTTTCCTCATTTTTTCATGCACCTACCGTTTTTATATCTCATCGTTATCTATCAATCTTTTTACGTCTCCAAGCACGATACTGTTTTGCTGTATTACGCTAAGGCATTTTTCTATTATCGTTTCATACTGCCTTTGGTAACTTTTAAATTCTTCAAGGGCTGCAAAATTATTTATTAGGTTGACAAGAAAAACGTTTCTCGAAACTCCTTGTTTTAGCGCAAGCTCATCTATTTTTTTTATCGCTGCCGGGTCTACTCCGCGTGCTTTTGCTTCCATTTGCCCGCTCCTTTCGCTTTCATTTTTTTGTTATGGGAATACCCCGTTTTACCACAAAGGGGGATGCGCTTTTGCGCGCCCTCTTAGGGGTAAAGAGCATAAGGGGATTCTGTCCCCACATGATGTGGGGAGTTAGGCAAAGCCTAACGAATCAGTGGGGACACGAAAATCATTAAATGTGCATATTTTTACGTATAAAAAGCACATCGTTTACGTATATTTCCAGTTTCTTTTTTAATCGACAATGACGTTGCTTTCGTTTTCCGCGTTTGAAGAAACTGAAGAAGAGGCCGCACTTTTTGCCATAGAATTTGACGACGTATTTTGAAAATCCTTAAATTTTCCGCTCTTTGTATCGCTCCATTTCTGCTTTAGTTTTTTAAGTTTCTCGTTATAATTTTTGATACTCGAATTGTAGTTTTCGATACTGCTTTTTAGATCGCTTATCTGTAACTGTTTATTGCTTATCGCTGAATTTGACTCTTGTATATCGTCAGAGGTTTGATATTTTTGGTCGGCTTTTAAAGAAGAAATATCAAACTCAAGCTGTTTTATATCTATATTCGCGGTGCTGATTTTTTTATTTAATTCTGAAATTTCTTTCTTGTACCCGGCCATTTGATTGTCAATAGATTGCAGCGAATAATATAAATCCGTACTGCCCTTAAGGGATGTATCAACGCTTACTTTGCGTATGTCACAGTAAAAGTTGGCACCTTGTCCCACTGTATTTGAATCGCTGTCCGTGCTGTTAACACCGGTATCTGAAGTATCGTCCTGCGTAAGGCTTTCATCGGTTTCATCTATCCAAAGGGAAATAGTGTTCCATTTCTGCGGTACGTTTTTAATCTGTATAACAAGCAAACCATCATTGCCGTAAGGTATTGAGACATCAAGTGAGGCTGCTTTATTTGTGTCTGCATGTGCTGTCGCTGAAAACTTAATGTTATCGGAACTGTCCGAATTTTTATAGCCGAATGTAGCTTCCATGAAATGCCCTTCGGGGTTGTACTTCCAGCTGTTCAGTGTTAGAGCGGTTCCGAGTGAAGTGTCGCGCTCGGAACCAATATCGGTATTTTCTATTTTTGCGTCGCTTGGAAGCCACAATTTACTTGTGACAAATATGGCCAGCAAACAAAAAAATACACTCAGAAAAACACGGTATTTAAAATTACTGTTTTCCCTGAGCCACTTCCTTATTAACTTTATCTTTTCCATTCCTTTATCATGCGCCCCCTTGGAACAGTTCTTTTTCCTGTTCTGTTATCTGTATGCATGTATGGAGAATATCATTGCCGGTAGAAAGGAAACACTCGCCTTGTTCAAATCGCGGTATCTGTTTTAACTGACTTTCAGTAAGCCTGTCGCCGAAGATGGAACGCAAAATATCACGGCAATTTGATTCCTGCTGCATTATAAACTTGTATTGCGTGAGTTCGAAAAGCGTCTTTAGTTTTTCAACTGCTTCACTGTCGTTGTTCTGAGGGGCGAAGTCGCGTATTGATTGGCTTGCCATCGTAAGGCCGGTGAAATATTTTCTGCCTTCACGGACGATACCAATCATATAATCAAGGGCTAAAGGGTTTTTTGTGTTTATAAACTTGTGCGCTTCATCGACCATCAGTAAGAGCTTCGGGATCTGATAAATAGGCTTACCGCTTTCGTATATCTGTTTGCTTGGTACGCCTATCCTTATCATATCGTCAAACATAAGCGACATAATATTGAATAGCTGGGCGTTGAATATCTCACTTTTAAGAGTGCTTACGTTTTGCACATTGAATACGATAATTTGTTTGTCGGAAAGGTCCGGAATCGACGTATGGCCGTTAAACATTTTCCCGTAGCTGTGTACGAGGTTACTTAAAGTCAGCTCGATATTTTCAAGCCTGCGCCATTTCGATGGCGAAAGGTTTCTGTTAACATTTCCTTTTTCAAAGTCAGCGTAAAGGTCACTGCGCACAAGTGCAAGCAGGTCGTCGAATGTGGGATATACTTCCGGAGGCAAGCCGGTTATTCGCTGCTGCTCCTGCGTATTGCTAATCCATAAACCTTTTACTTCATAAAGTTTACGGACGTATTCCTCAAATTCATTCCGTTCAGCTTCGTCTGCCGACGGGCAAAGGTACTTATAAAGGGAATTCATTTTGGAGAGATGGTTCGCAAAACTTATTGTTTCATCTTCGGCCGTCTTAAAAACCTCAAGGTAATTTATGATGCCTGAACTTCCGTCGAGGGTGATTATCGTGCCGCCAAATTTTTTAGCGATCGGGCTGAATTCACCGGTGACGTCAATAAGGCGGATGAAGTTACCAATCATCGCGTTTATCTCAAACATTAGCTTTATAAGCGTTGATTTCCCGCTGCCTTTTTTACCGACTATAAGAGTATCGTATGAAAGGCGGCTGAGCGTTTTGCAAAACTGGTCGAATATGATATTACCACCTGTTGATGAAATGCCGAGAGGAAACCCGTAAGGGTCGTCAAGGTGTTCAAAATTGAACGGATACCCGCCCGCAAGCGAAAGCGCCGGAAGTGGATTGCCTACACGTTTGTTCCTTTCTTTTATCTGCTCGTGGTATGGCTGCCAAAGTGCCTTATACATAAATTCCGTTTCGTTTAGGAACACTGCGCAATGGAAATCGCTGCTTTCAAGCTCGTCGATCACTTCTCCGACACGGCTGTCTATTTCTGTTTTTGTCCGTCCTGCAACGTATATACGGCACTGAATGAGCTTTATTACTTCGCCTTGTGTTTTTACCGACGTAAGCATATCTTTGAGTAACTTGTAATTCTGTTCTGCCTCTATACGCGTGCCGTCGTCTTTTGCATTTTCGTATCGTACTTCAAGTTCGGTAAGTGATTTTATCATGTCGTCCTGCACGTCGCTGCTTTGCTCCGTCGCAATATCAAGTACGGAATATACGCCGTCTATATCAATTAGCTGTGAAAGCCAAAAATCACCGGCCTGTGCCGGATATTCATAAACCATTATGCATGTTACATATCCGTCTCCTGTCTTTATGTACCGTTCATCATCAAGTTTTAAATTCCCCTGCGGCTGTATCTGTGAAATAAGCAAAGGGTTATATATATCTTTTTGAACCGCGTGCCTTTTTTGCTTAAATAATCCCATGTGAAAATCTCCTTATACTTTTATCTTTTTATTCATGTTGTTAAGCTGGAATATGATGTTTTCTTTTTTCTCTCGGCTTATCACGTCTACATGGAAATATGGATCGCTGCGAAGGACTTTCAAAAGTTCCGAGTACTGCACTTTGTCTTTTGCAAATATGAATATGAAAGCCTGCTTGTCCGTCGTCGTGCGGTCGAGCGTTTCGAGGAAAGCAAGCTTTTCCGAAATCATATCGTAATATTTTTCAAGTTCCGGCCTTTTAAGCTGATACGATAAGAACGCCTGCTGATGTTTTGTGCTTGTCGGGTAATTCATGCAGACGATTTTAAAATCATCAGAATACTTCTGTAAGAACTTTGAATTGTTATAGACCATGTTCTCAATTTCATCGTCGGAAGCGTCAAAAAATGAGCGCCCCTGTATTTGAAAAATATCTATTATACTGTTATCGAAGGTAATAAAAAATCCTCCCTTGTCGCTGTAGTCGCGAATAGGAAAGACGGAAAGTATTTTCTTTTGGTCTGTGGGCCTCTGCGGATTTTTTTTATTTTTGTCCTTAGTTTTCTTGCTCAGTTTTGAATTCTTTGTTTTGGATTTTCTGTCTTTTTTTTGTTCGGCTTTTAGTGTTTTTAACTCGTTCCTGTGCTCTTTTTCCGTCTGCCGGTACTCACGTTCACGCTCCTTGAGTTCCTGCTTCTCTTCTTTAGTCAGCATTTATTTATATGCCTCTTTTCCCTGCACGTGATTTATTGAATAGTGCGTAAGCCTGTCTTTATCGACCATTAAAATTATCGCTTCCCAATTTCTTTTCTTAGGATTGGACGATGACGGTTGTATTAAAAAATAGCTGCTGAGTACCGCCGTCGCCCAATACGGGATAATTAACCATGAATGGACGAAACTTTTGAAAACGAGGAATATACCCATCATAACGGCGAAAGTAACGATGTCTTTCCACCATATATTAAACGGATGGTCAAGTATCTTATATTCTTCCTTAAGTTTCTTAGGTATTTGATAGACCATTATTTTTCACCCGGTTTCGTTTTGTTCTTTTCATTTCTATATTCATGTTCGGCCCATGTTTTAGCCGTGCCGCCCTTATTCTTTTCTTCTTTGATTTCATTCTTTACTTGGCGCATGGCCTCATGGCGGTTAAGTGATGAATCGTTTTGCATTTTTTCATAGACTCCGTATTTGATAGGCGCTTTTTTATCTCCCTTCGCAGTCCTGCCACCACGGGTAAGGGAATATGCGCGCGTTGCGCTTCGGTAGGCGCCTGAATTTCTGAACCCGTTTGCAATTTTCGAGTGCATGTACCCGCCGACAGTTGTAGGCCCATTTTTAGGACTTCCGCTTTGTACGGTTTTTCCTACCGGTTCTGAATTTGAAGTATTTTCTTGTGTATTACCGGCTGTATCCGCATGTACAGAAGCGTTGGTTTGTGGGTTTGCCGATGATGTTCCAGACGGTGAAACATTTGCTGCCGTATTTTCAGAGTCATTACCATGGCTTTTTTCTTGAGCTTTTTGTGCCGTATCGCTTCCGGAACTTTTTCCGGCGGCTGCTCCGGAAACCGCCCCTGCCGCCGTTCCTGCTGCTCCGGAAGCCGTTCCTCCCGCCGCTCCTGCTGCTTTGGAGGCAGCACCTGCAAAACCGTTCCTTGCGGCAGAATAGCGTTTATGGTTGTTATATGCACCTGTTGCAAAGCCTGTTGCAGCGCCGCCAGCACCTCCGATGACGCTTCCCGCTTTCCCTGCGGCCGCTTTTGCCGCACCGGTTATACCTTTTGCGCGTAAAGAATCCATCGCACCCTTGCCACCTAATAGGGCGGCGCCGCCTGCTATCATACTTCCTGCGGCTTTCATACCGTAGATAGTCCTTACGGCGCTGTGTATCCCTGCATCCACACCGAATAATTGCTCGAAAAGGTTAGGCCCGTCGATGACGGCCCATGCAAGTGCGAGCATACATATAAGCCGTAAAAAAATATTACTTACGTTTGACGTGTAAGACATCCCAAGAATATATACCTGAAGCATAAAAAACACTGAAAATAAAGTAACAAACGTCGACAGAAGCATTTGCAGGCATTTTTTAAGCCTCTGTGCGGTCACTATATCTAGAAGCGCTAAAAACTGTGCCATAGTCTGATTTATTACAAGCTCGTAAAGGAGTCTTGCTATTTTTATCCCGCTTAAAATCAGCGCAAAAGCTGTTATTATAAGCGTGAAAATGATACTGAACCAGTTTATATTCCATCTGTAGTAATGTTGTGAAAATATCGGTATGTTTATAAACCCGAAAGTACCGTCGCCAAGGCTCTGTAAGCTTTGCTTGCCATCCTTGTCTGTCTGTACACGATTTTTCCATACTTTCGGATGCTTCATGCTGTCGGGGTCAACAAGTTCGGTAGGGTCTATTTCGGTTATTTTTGAAATATCCGATTTAGGCTTAGCGTAATAACTTTTATACTTGAGTGTAGTGCTTTTGAAATTTTCATTGTCGTACATGGTGTTATCGGTTATATTATCAACAAGTATTTTGTCGGACAAAAGCTCCACCGTACCGCTCGAATCACTGTTTAAATAGGTTATCGCCTGGTTAGTAAGGCTGTATGCGGAAGACAATAGGGTAGGAAGCCCGACGGCAATGACCATACCGACGGCAAGATTCCCGGCTATAGCTGAAAAGTTGCGTGGCTTTATCATTGATAGTATCCCGATAAAAAGAATGACAAGGACAAAAAGCGCAATAGCAAGCGGGAAAACTTTCTGTTCAAGCTTTGTTACCCCGTCTGATGTAAAAAAGCCGCCGACCGTATCGTTTACATTGAAGACTACACCCTCTATCCCTTCAACAAGCCAGTGAAGGCCCGTAACGAACCCCCAGCCAATTTGACGGCCTATATTTGACATAACGTCTTGCTTTTTAAAACTAAAACTTTGAAGTATTTTTATAACCGTTTTATCGTCGTCGTCGGCAAAGGCACAGACGGTCGGGCAAAAAACTATAAATATTAATAGACAAAACAATACTTTCCTGAACTTTTTAAATTTCAAGGCATTCACTTCTTTCGCGTTCGCCGTCAAGCACGGTATAGATATCGTCAAACGCCTGCTGCGAAATTTTCTCTTTATCGAGCAGTTCCTGAAGAAAACAATCGAACTGTGTTACCGTCATAGAAAAGTCAATAGAATTCGGGTCGAAACCATCCGCGCTTAAAAACTTTTTAATTTGCCTTTTTTTAGTTTCCGTAAGCTTATTTTCAAGCGGCGGGTCAAACGGCAGCGCTTTTTCGGTAACTACTCTTTCCGCAGCCCTTTCGACAAACGGTGAATAAAGTATTTCTTCTAAGTTAACGTCACGGTGAAGGCAAGAGTCGGATAAATCGGAAGCCGGTAAAGAAGAATCGGAAAAATCATCCGAGAGGTATTCGTAACTATATTTCATTGCCGTTTTCCCATGGTTAAATATCGGGCTTGGACGTATGTTCCTGCCTTTTAAGTCATTTCGCTTTGTTACCCTTACGACGACGCTTTCTCCCGGCTCAAGCTCCATAAGCTCATTGGGATTAAGCAGCGGCTTCATATCGGGACGTTCGGAAATATGCTTGTCGAGCGAAAGGTTTTTCCTTTCGTTCCTCGAAAGCTCCGTAACGGTTTTATTCCCTATCAATGAGGAAAACTGTTTTGCGGTATCCTGCTCTATTGTTAAAATATATATTTGATTTCCGCATTGGCTGAGGATAGTTTTGCCGTCCTGTTGCCCGTATAGCTGGTATATTTGAGAATACGCCTGTATGATAAGGTCGAACCGGATATTTCTTCCAAGACAGACGCTTAATATATGTGCTATATCGGGAATAGGCGTGATGTTTCCGAACTCGTCAAGTATAAACACGACTTCACGCGGGCATTTGCCGTTTGTTACCGAGCATTTTTTAGACAGTACGTAATATAGCTGGGATATAAATATCGTCGCTAAAAAATGGTTTGATGTATCGTAATCAGGAAGTATAAGGAACACCGCAGTAGGCTTGTTTTTGTCAAATCCTATTTTTTCAAGGCTTATTGTATTTTTTGAGGTCATTTTAGCTATGGGTTCCATAGTAAATTTTATGAGCTGTGAAAGGGTATTTGAAAATATATTGCCTTTTGTTTTCCCGCCGGCAAAAGCGACAGAGGCATACTGTATACGCGCAATGTCATTTAGGCTGCGGCTAAGAAAGAAATTATCGAGTGGACTCTTTCCGTTTTCATCAGTTTCACCGAGGTCTACAAGGAGGCGGGACACGGAATACATATTTATCTTCCCGTACCATTTTTGTTTGTCTTCCTCTTTTTCGCATTTATCTGCTTCGGCACAGCAATCTATGACGACTGCCAGTATGAGGGCATTTGTGAGCGCAATGCTCCAGTTTTCCCATGATTTATCCTTAGCGGTAGGGTCATGGAACAGGATATACGAAAACGTATTTGCAAGGAGCTGCGCTTCGGGCTTGTTCCCACGCAAATAAGCTTCTAAGACAAGCTGCAAAGGGTTATAAGATAGACCCATGAAATTCATAAGGTCAAATATGAGTACTGTATAGCCGCGTTTTTCAAGCGTCGCCTTTGCTGCCGCTGAAAGTTCGCCTTTAGGGTCGGCAATTATCATACTTGCCTGCTTTTCGGCCCTGCTGTAGATGTCGATAGCAGGTATGACTTCTATCTGAGTTTTGCCGCTTCTAGACGTACCGATTATCAGGTTATTAACGGGGCTGTCGTCAATGAATATCCTGTCATTATACCGAGATATCGGGAAACCTCCGCTTCCCTTAAATTTATCTTTTTTCTCCGGTACGCTGCGGAATTCATTATTTAGTTCTTTGACACTTGCAAAATGCCTGCTGCCTTTTAACTGGCTTTTCGATAGCGGCGTCATGTTGAGCTTCATTAAATACGCAAGCCTGCCTGAAAAGGCCGTTGAAAGGAACCCGCTGAATAAGTACCACAATTTGAATCTTTTGAAATCAAAATAAAACGGGTTCGGCCAAATTATACCGTTACCGCTCATGTGCCCGGCTTTGAGTGCCGACTTTAAATTCTGAAACTGGTTTGCGGCAAGAGTACCGGCAAAATTGAAAGATAACATTATACCAGCAAAAGAGAAAAGTGCTACAATTATTACGATTGACGTATTTGAAAAAAAACGCTGTATTTTCATTCTGAAATCTTCCATACTACATCCTTTCTCACAAAATATGCCGGGCGGTAACGCCCGGCAAACTTAAGTTTATAATTTATGTACTGTCAAAACGCCATAAGGCCCGTAAGAAAAGTTTTTAGTACGGAGCAGCCGGCGACAAGCACCGTGCCGACAATTATACATACGATACGTGTTTTGCTCATTTCAACCGCGTTTCTGCCTCCGGTCATAAACTGGATACCGGCTATCACGATAAAAATACCGGCAAGAGCAAGCCCGATTACCTGCCCGCCGGTCATTATGTTGTCGAGCGTTTGCTGCAAGCCGGACGGTATAGTCACGGCTAACATATGCGGAATATAATTTATTGCTTTAACCGAGCAAATTAGTGTTTTCATATAAGTTATTCTCCTTTTGTTTGTTTTAACGCCGCCAAGACGGTGTCGGAATTATCAACAAGGACTTCCATGTGTTTTTGATGGAGCCAGTCCTCATATTTTATCTTTTTCGCGCTGAGTATGGCTTCTACCAAGGCTTTTACTTCTTTTTCTTTCTTTTCAGCCATTTACCTTTCTACCTCCTGAACTTTATTTTTTTTTACAGCTTGACGCAGGCAATCGTTAATATCCTTACCCTTTTTAGGGCTAAGCATTTTTACTTTAATGTTAGGAAAATCTTTGCAAAGATGCTCATAAATTTTTTTGTTTGCCTTAAAGCCCGCAGCGTCGTGGTCATTAGCAAGCACGACTTCTTTTATCTGTGGGTTTTCTTTTAGCCTTGTATATACGGTAACGTCTTTTCCGGTACCACATGTCGCAAGGTACGATGCTTTTTCAATCTGTTTTCCCTGCTGTTTCATAAGGCTCATTATTGAAAGGGCGTCTATAGGAGCTTCGCAGACGTAAAGTTTATTTGCGTTATTGTCTACCATGAACCCTATATCCTGACGGCTGCCCGCAACGTCGCGTTTAAAGGAAGAACCTGTTAAAGTAGAATGCCGTGTAGCAAACTGCGGACTTTCTCCGTCTTTGCCAACGAAAACGGCGTTGTGGTTTTTGTCTTCGTACAGCAAATTGGCTTTTATACATTGCCGGACTATCTCAGGGTCTATGCAGCGCGTTTTAGTGAGATATGCATACATACGGCTGTATTTGCCTTCTACTTTTTCGGGAAGGATAAAATCTTTTTTTTCTGCCGGAGTTGGCAGCTCTTTTTTCTCTGCCGCAGCCTGTTTAACAGCGTTATAATCATTTCCGATATATTCGTCCTTCAGCTTTTTTATTGCCTCAGCTTTGTCATATTCGCCAAAATGCATTAAAAAGTCGATAGGTGAACCACCGACTCCGGCTGAAAAACGGCAAAAGCTGTTTGTCTGTGGATATATCCTTACGCTGTCGTGCTCTTTTAGTGAATAATACGCGCCGGATTTTACAGGCGTAAAACCCATATCCTTAGCAAGCTGCACAATGGAAACACTATTCTTGATGTAGTCAAGTTCGGCGGCATCCTGTTTTTCATAATCACGTTGTACTGTTACCGAATCGGCAGAAATCGGCTCTTTAAGAGGAACTTTATTTTTTTGTCCTTTTTCCGGCTGTAGAAACGGTTCAAGCTCTTTCCTTAAATTACAATAAACTTTATTTATGTTTTTAAGAACGTCTTCGATTTTAAAATCTTTAAGTTTTTTACAGATATTATAGTGATCTGTAAAATGCCTCTTGCGGCTGTCCGTAAGGCCGACACCAAAATATTTTTGCAGCATTATTGAAACGCAGTCGGCCTCAAATTCCTTTTCTGATGTACCCTTGTTTACTGCGTCCTTACTGCCATGCATTAAAGCATGGCCGAGTTCATGGGTAAGCGTGGAAAGCTTTTCAGTATCATCGAGCTTATCGTTTATGCGGATAATATTTTCATTAGGATAAAAAGCTCCCCGTAAGGAGATAGACGTTAAATCTGTTTCCACTACGGGGATTCCTTTGCTCGCTATGAATTTTTTTACCGCCTTATAAAGCTCGGCGTGCTGCGCCGACGAATAACCCATGTCGTAGATTTTGGGGTAATCCTGTTTTGGACAGTCAGTCTGTGAAATATCGAAAACATTTCCAATACCGAACCGCGTAAATGTAACAGGTTTTATTATGCCGTTTTTTATTTTTTCTTTTTCTTCAGGCGTTGCGTCAGCGACGCGCCGGTATATATTTTTGCCGTCTTTGTTGCCTACTACTATTAATTCCGTACGAATCGGATAAAGGACTTTAAGCCCGTGCTGTCCTTTCTTTACGTGATAGCCTTTCTTTTTCCAATCCTGAAAACTTGCGACGTAAGTCGCAAATGGGTTTTGTTTATATATTAAAATACTGTTATTAAGAGAATAATCGTAAAACCTGCTGCTGAATTCAAGCATTTCAGCTATTTTGTCAGGATTTTCACGATAAGTATCCAGCACGGACCAAAGTGTATCTTTTATCTCTTTAAGCCTGTCTGATTGGCTGCGATACGTGCTTTCTGCCATTCTTTAACACCCCTTTTTTAAGGATTCTGATATTTTCTTTTTTAAGTGTCCGTCAGCTTTTTCAATAGGTGTCAGAGCCTCTTTCCGCTCAACGGTCCCTATTTCAAAGGCCGAAGGTTCTGCATTTAAGAAAAATATGTTTTTATCGTCGTCTTCAAATATGACCGTATCGTCAATATAGCCTATGACCGTCGCAATGCTTTTTTCATCTGACGGCTGTCCGTCAATATATCCGTTAAGGTTTTCTTTTATCATTTTTCTTCCGTCCCTTCCGCAAAATCACTGTCATCAAGCGTACAATCGAAATCATTGCCCGCCGGCGTACCTGTTTCCTGCTCTTTTTTGCTGTCACAAAACTCGAAGTTTTCCATTACGATGTACGGTTCATATTCCCGCTTTTTCTCCTTATCATACGGCGGGACTTTGAGCCTGCCGCCTATAAATATCTTTTGTCCTTTATGGACGTTGTTAAAAAGGAAATCACCTGAACCGCCCCACGCCGTCACATTTATAAAATCCGTATGTCCCTTGCTCTGACGGCAGGCAAGCCTTAATTCGCAGATGTCATAAGTCTTGCCGTCCTTTTTAACTTTCTTTATTGTCGGGTCGGCTACAAGTCTCCCGATTGCCCGTGCTTCCAGCATTGCTGTTTTCCTCCTTTAAAAATTCAATTTCTTCCGGCGTAATACCGTATAGTTTCATTCGGTTTATAAGGCTGTCTGATATTTTGCCTGTTTGTATATACCGTCCTGTGATTTTCACCCCCGTATCTTCAAATACCGTTTTTTCTGCTTCATATTTCCAAAGGCTGTAAAGGCAAATATGCGCGTTTTCATATGTACATTCCGATATACTTAGTATCCGTTTCTTTCTGTCCGGAAGTTCATACAGAAATACGACTATAGGAAACGCGCGGCATGTTATTTCGTATGCCTCTGTCATTTTATAGTTTGGATATTTCTTTATCAGTTCAAAAGCTGCGTTTTCAATTCCGGCAGCCGGGCTTGTTCCTTCTGACTGTGCGATAACGGCAGGGACGTAAAGGCTTGCCGTTTGCGCGGACCACGTTTGAAAATTAAAAGCAGCTATGTCAGAGTCAGCGCAGGCTGTATTTCTAATAAACCCGTCAAGCTGTTCACCGGATAATAAAAGTTCGTTACCGATTTCACGCTGTCCTTGTCCGACGGTTACGCACCGTATTGTATCGGGCAGCGAAGAAACGAGGTATTTTAAAAGGGATGTTTTACCCGACGACTTGCAGCCGGTTATGAGCATGGAAACGCCATGGCAAATTGCGGTATTTAGGAATTCAAGCTCCTTTGGCACCGCGAAGCCGCCTGACTGATAATCATTAGCCGTGAAATCACGGTTTACTGATTTCTTGATTACACACCTGATTATTTGGTTTTCAGGTATTACGGGCGGCTTTAAAACTAAAATGCGTGCGTTTTGCTTTTTTAAACGCCCATATATAAAGGAAGAATCCGGCAAAATACCGGATTCTTTTAAAAGGCGTTCTATTTTTTCTTTAGCTTTATGCGGTGAAGTGAAGCTTTCAGTTTTGACGGATCTTCCGTTTGTAAACCGCACGCGCACGTCGTTCCAAGCGTTGACGTTTATTCCTTCAACCCATATGTCTTCGAGAGGGTCGGTGAGTATTGAATACCCGAAAATATCGTTGTACAGTTTATTTATGAGGTCTTCCGACGAATACCCATCTATTTTTTTATCAGTTTCCAAAAGGTAATTTTGTATAGCCGCAATAGCCTCTATTTTTTGACTGGAATTTTTGTTATCACCGGCTTTATTTATCTGCCAAAACAAATTTCCTTGCTTGCTTTCAATTCCATTTAACAGCTTAGCGTATTCGCTTTGTTTTTCTTTTGTGTCTATGTTATGCGCCTCCTAAAAGAAGCGGCAGCCGGTAAAGCCGACTGCCAATTTAGATTATTGCTTAATTACTTCAACGCTATTAATCGTTCTTCCACATACTTCCAAGCTTCCTGCTGGAAATTTAAGATGAAAACCACCCGGACTTGGGGATTCTGTCGGGTCTTCATTGCCAACGTAAAAATAACCGGTAACTTCTATTGTTAATTTACTAAATGAGCCTGATTCCTTAGCTACACAATTTACATTGTTCTTGGGGCTTCTCATGCAGTCGGATGTAGCAACAAGTTTATCACCTGCATAAACCGCTATGTATGGAGACTCGTCGTCTCTATCGATCCAACCATTTATTTCTCTAAAAAATGCAATGCTTGAACCTTTAGTGTAACTTATAGGATGATTGAAAGTCAGTATCAGACTATTATATGCATGCCTACTATTCAATGTATGGTGTCCTGTTCCAGCATCATCGTATAAGTCAAATGAACCATCCTCATTGACAGAAGAATGATAAGACCTTAATACTTTTGCTTGAATTTCCCCATGGACGGTAACTGTACAGCTTGTTTTGTATCCTCCGTCATGTGAAGTTGCTGTAATTGTGGCTGTGCCATATCCTTGCCCATACACATTACCTGAAGAACTTACTGTTGCAACCGACGTATCGGATGATGACCATGTAACCGCCTTATCAGTTGCGTCACTTGGATTGAACGAAACTTTTAACGGTGAACTATTCCATTTATAAATTGTCATTGATGTTTTATCAAGGGCTATGCCTTTAACGTGTATCATAGCTAATACGGTACAGCTTGCCGTATGTCCTCCGTCGTGCGTAGTGACAGTTACAGTTGATGAACCGGTTTTCCCAAGTATTTTAACGTTCCCTTTTTGGTCAACTGTAACAAGTTCCGGATTGCTTGAAGTCCATGTAACTGCCTTATCAGTTGCGTCATCAGGATTTATCGTTGCGGTTAGCTTTGCTGTACCGTTTGGCATTAAAGATATCCTTGTTTTATCAAGCTTTATCCCTGTAACCGGCACAGTCACGGTAACGTCGCATGTTGCGGTAAAATCTCCGTCATGCGTTGTTACAGTTATTACCGCGCTGCCGCCTCCTGTTGCCGTTACTTTGCCGTTTCCGTCAACCATTGCAACGTTTGTGTTGCTTGATTCCCACATAAGCGCTTTATCCGTCGCGTCTGCCGGCGTTATCGTTGCCGCAAGCGTATCCGTTTTACCTTTTATAAGGGCTATCGATGTTTTTTCAAAAGATATTCCCGTCACAGGTACAACGACATTTACCGTACATTGCGTTACAAAGCCGCCGTCGTGAGCAATTGCCGTAATGGTAGTTGTGCCGACGCTTACACCGGTAACTGTGCCGGAAGTACTGTCTACCGTTGCAATAGACGGGTCAGAAGAACCCCATGTAAGTGCCTTGTCTGTTGCGTCTGAAGGCGTTAAAACAAGTGGTAGTTTTTCCGGCTTACCCTTTGTAAGCTTAAATGTGCTTTGCTCAAATTTAATACCCGTGAGCGGGACGGTAACGGTTACGTTACATTGTGATATGTGCTTTCCCGCCTGCACCGTGATTACCGCCTTGCCGCCTCCGGCTGCGGTTATGTTTCCGGAGCTATCGACCTCCGCCACTTTATCATCGGAAGAAGACCAGGTTAACGTTTTGTCTTCCGTAGTATCCAGCGGGACTATAGCTGCCGTTATTGTTTTGCTGTCTCCTTTTTTAAGAGTAATATCAGTGTTGCTAAGTTTGATTTTTGTAATGGAGATGCCAACTGTAACTTTACATTCCGCTGAAACACCGCCGGATGTCGCTTTAATTGTAGCTGTACCGGCATTTACGGCTGTGATTTTACCGGACGAATCGACTGTTATTATTTTGCTGTCCGACGTCGTCCATTTTATTCCGTCCGTTGTGTCGGCAGGTTCGAGGGACGCGGATAAAGACAAAGATGAACCTTTCTCAATTTCTATTTCAGGTTGGTTATTTAAATCAAGTGTTACTTTTGTCGCAGGAATACGGACTGTAACACTGCAAACGGCAGTTTTACCGTTTACCGTCTTCGCCGTGATTTTTGTCCTGCCGCCTTTAACCGCGGTAACTTTCCCTGTCTTATCTACCACCGCAATACTTTCGTCGGCAGAAGACCATGTAATGCTTTTGCCTTGGGTTGTATTTACCGGTGCAACAGTAGCCTTTAGTGTTGCTGTGCCTCCGACTGTAGGAAAGTAAAGCGTAGATTTATCAAGTGATACGCTTGTAATAGCTACCGTGTGGTGTGAATGGTGGCTGTGGTGGTGGGAAGATGAGCTGCCTGAACTGGAAGATATAGTACTTGTACTTCCCGAGGAAGTTGAGCTGCTTCCGGAACCCGACGATGTACTGCTTGTGCTTCCGGAAGATGAGGTGCTGCCCGTCCCTGAAGGCGGATACGATGAACTTTCCAAAGATTTTGAAGTTCCATTAGGCGATGCCGCTGTTTGTGGCCTGCCTGAATGTGTCCCCGTTTGAGGATTTCTATTTTCCGTAGAACTGCCCTGCTTAGTAGATATGGGCATATACGCCTGTATGCTTGTTTCTTCGGGATCGTCCGAACTTACGGAACTGTTTGTATTGTTTTCGCCCTGGTTTTCAGATGTGTGCGATATGGCTTTATCAGCCCCGTTTTTCCCTACGGGGAAAAGCGAGATATAATTTTTATTATTTGTTTTTCCTTTTCCGGCTGTATCTTCGGTTTTTACGGAATTTTCGGTTTCATTATCCGTAGGCAGGCCGATTAGCTTAGCATACGCGCCGCCTGTCGTCCCAATGAGAAAAACTCCTAAGAACAAAAGCAGGCATAGGAAAAGGACGTGCTTTTTCTGCTTTTTCACTTTGTTAAGTGCCTCCATAATTAAAATTTAGGCGTATAGCCGCTTTTTATCGGTATACGCACGTGCATAGGCGGTATCCCTTGCCACCCTAAATAGAGAGGGACTTCAAGGTCTATTCCTGCCGTGCATGTAAGTTTGTTTTCATTATCGGGGTCGTTTGGCGCGAACGGAGCGTTGGTCATTTGTGCAGTTAAGCCCGAAAGCTTATACACTTCTTTACCTTCGGATAACTTTATACATGAATCACCCTGCTGCTGCGTGCCAAGCTGGTCGTCAATGCGCCCGTAAACGTCACCGGCGGATATGTTTTGAATCCATTCGTTACCTTCAAGCTTATATCCTCCGCTATAGCCTTCCCGTACGCCGTCGTAAATGCCCGCATAGTTGCTTTCACAGGTTTCCGTAACTGCCGCCTGGACTGCGTCCCGTGTTTTATGCGCTATTATTTGTAAACGAAGTACTTCCGATATTGCAGATAAGAATATCAGCAATACGAAAGTAGTACCTATAGCAGCTACCATATACGTGCCGCGCTTATTACTTAAAATCTTTTTCTTTTTCACTTCCAGTAGACCTCGCTTTTTCCCGAAGCCCGCGACGTAAGGGTTATTGGGAAGCTGCCGAAGCCGCCCCATAAACCTATATTTTTTGTAACGGTGCAAGTGACTGTAAATTCCTGCCCCTGCTGTATTTTGCCTGTCTGTGACCACGTTATTGAGGGCTTAAGCCCTGTATCGCTTGTAAGTTCATCGGAGCGTTCGGTCGTTTCAGTCCCTATACATCCGGCGCTTTCTGCGGTTCGCCGCAGTTCTCCCGTATATGTATCAAGCTGCTGCTTTGCGGAAAGGACAGGTATAATGCGTATGGCCACCGCAAATACAAGTAAACTTAAAAAAAGCATTGCCATTGATTCAAGGGCAAATGCTCCGCGTTTTGATTTTAGTATCTTCATAATTTCACCACGCTAAATAAAGCTCTTTGCTTTCATATAAGTAAATGAAAGCAGTATAACGAATATGGTGATAACAGCGCAGGCAAATATACAGAATGAAGAAAACTGTATTTTACCGGGGCGCTTTATCGTAGTTAAATTGAGTTTTTCAAGCTCTTCATTTTTGAAATCGTGTTCGAGCATTTGGAAATACATGATGCCGTTGTCACCGTGCAGTACCATTTGAAGGCCCCTTACTATTTCACCTAACATTGTACTGCCGACGCGCATATCCATACGCGTCAGCGCCCTTTCGGGAGGCCCTGACCTCATGTCGGCAAGCGTAACGTCAAGTTCGTCCTTAAACTCTTTGCAGGCGCTTGGTTTGTAGGAAGATAGGATACCTATAACGTCACGGCTGCCTTTAAGTTCCTGCGATATGTCGGCGGCAAGACGCGGAAGATCCGCCTCTATTTTATCGCGCCTGCATTTAACCTTTTTGTTTGCCTGCTGGAAGTCGCCTACAAGCTTGTAAACGTCCCATAAAAGCACAATAACGAATGCAACAGGCGTAACCACGAAAGCAAGTATTCCTGGTATGAGCCTGAAAATAAAGCGCACTGCTATCCGCGCTATATATGCTTCGGGAGTTAGCGTAATGTCCGCCGAGCTTAGCGTTTGCTTTAGTGCCGCTCTATGGCTTTTACTTAGTTTTATAAACTTTGAGAGACCTGCTGAAAGCTCAAAGACGACGGTGTCGAGAGTCCTCTTTTCTTTACCGCTATTTTGTATCAGATGCATTATGGCTGCGGTATTTGTAAGCGGCGGCAAATGTGCTGCGCTGCAAAACAGCATATAAAGGCCAAAAGACAAAACTAAAAACAGTATTATTAAAAGAAAAGTGTTTATTTTTATCACCTCTTATATTCGACCGGCCTTGTAAGCCTTATGACCCTTGCCAAATTTAAAAAGAAAACAAGGGCGTCCAACGCAAGTGTTATCTTGCCCTGGATAGAGTACATGAGTATTGAGTACCAGTCGCTGTTTAGGGAACGGATAAGCAGCGGAAGGAAAATAAGCACGCCGCTGAAAATAAGGAATTCTTTAAGCGGCGTGTAAAGATTGTAGTTTAAACGCCCTGATACGACGCGTATATCCGAAAGCTTCCGTACTATCGGCATTAACGTACTTTTTAATGTCCTGTCTTTTTGGCAAATAATCATAGCGTCGATCCATTCGCCGAATACGTCGTTGTTTATGCTGCTTTTGAGGTTTTCAAGCGCACCCGGTACGTCGGGGTTTATACTGTCTACCTGCGTAAGGAATCTTTTAAAAACGTCTTTTACCGGCGGATGCATGTAACCGATGTTAGCACTCACAGCTTCGACAATATCTTCCGACCGTATATATTCGGCGGTAATAACGGACAGCGACGTTTCAAGCTCACCGTTAAGGCGCTTTTTGTAGCCAAACGACGCAAGTATGATATAAAGGAACGGAAGCGTAGAAAGGCCAACCGCAAGGGCAACAGCAAGGAATATGTTAGAAAGGAAAGCACCGAAAATAATACCAACCGCCATGAAGCAAAGCGAAAGGCAGCAGAAAAAAGGAAAAGTCCCGCTCTTACCCGTCGCGTTCAAAATTCCCTGTGCCTCTATCACAATTTTGTGTATCCCACGCGGCTTTTTCGGCTTTTTGCTCTGCTTTATTTGTTCCTTAAGGCTTAACCGCCGCTTTGGGATAGCACTTAATAAACTGCTTGTAACGCGCATAGGGGATACGTTAAAAATCATCAATACCGAAAAAAGTAAAAGCAGGAATGCAATTAAATAAAGTGCTTTCAATTTTCGCCGCCTCCTGCTATTTTTTTAAGGACGTCGTCCGGAATATTGTTGTCACGAAGTTCCTGCTGTAATTTTTGTGATATGCTTGCTACTTTCTCAAATTTGCCGGATACAACTGTTTTACCGCTTATTACTTTATTGCTTTCCGTTTTGAAACGGTAAAGCGTATGCAGTTTATATTTTCCGTCCCCGATATCTTCGCATTCGCATATTTCCGTTATACGCCTTACGCTGTCCTCCATTTTCTTAACGAAAAACGTTATTGGAAACGCCTTTACGATAGAAGATTTAAGGAGTTCCCCGCTTAAAAGCCCTTTAAGGCTGCAAAGGTCGAGTATCCTGTCGTAAATATCCGCACAGCTTTTTGCGTGTATCGTACTTATTACCGCATGTCCTGTCCTTGCGGCCTCCTGTGTTTCAAAAGCCTCACTGCCTTTCATTTCAGCCATGCAGATATAGTCAGGGTCAAATGTAAGTGCCTGCTCCAGGAGCATTTGTTCGGTTACGCACTGCTGCGGGTCGTCACTTTCGCGTGTTACCGTATGGATCACGTTATTTACGACGTGCCCCGCTCCATCATATTTAGTCAGGTCAAATTCGCGTGTGGTATTTTCAATAGTAAAAACCCGCTTAAAATCAGGAAGCACAGATAATATCCAGCCCATTATCGTTGTTTTGCCGGTTCCCGTTGCTCCGGCAAGGCATATTGAAATGCCGTACCTGTAAAGTGTAGATAGTAAATCAAGCATTTCACCTGTCGCCATGCCGTTTCTAAGGAAATCGTCCCTGCCGAGCTTTTTAGGGTTAATATACCTTATCGACACCGATATACCGGCGTCGGAGTCAACGATCGGCCGCCCGATAACCGTTACACGGATATTATTATTTAAATGCCCGCGTACAAGCGGGCGGGACTGGTCGAGGATTATACCTGATTTACGGAGGATACGCTGTATGATATGCTCCGCATGTTCGGGAGACATGAACTGCTGCTCCGACCGTACGACGCTTCCGCCGCAGTATGTTATTTTCGTATCGTCCCAGCGGTTTATATTTATTTCTTCCCATTCTTTATTACCGCCTCTCAAATAAGGGGTAAGGAAAGAAAAATCCGAAGTTTCTTCATACATCCGGTTTACAAGTTTGTCTGTTGGAATATTTTCAACTTCAAATTTGTTTGACAATATGTACTGCTTTATGTATGAGCAAATCTGTTCTTTTGTATTTGCAGGGTTTTCACCGTTCATAAGGCCTGAATAATCAGTACTTAAAAATTTTTGCACCCTGTCAAGTAACTCCGGAAATTTTATCTGCCGTCCGGACGTCCGGAATAGCTCCCTGTCCATTAAATACCTCCTTAGCGAAAATATTTATTTCCATTTCAAACTGCTTGGCATTTTTGCCGAAAACAGTCTCAAGCATTTCGCCTTTGCCGTACTGTTCTTTAAGTGCGGGTACGGATGGAAAAACATATGCCGCATTACCGATGACCGCCTCAATAGGGCTTATGTCAATGGCTGCAGGTACGTTATTGAAAACATTAACCTGCGCTTCATACCTGTAGCGCCGGTCTTGTAAAAGGGGCTCCTGCGATTTCACATATGCCATGCTTTTAAGGTCGGCATTTAAGACTTTAACCGTAACGTCTGCCGTCATCAGTGCGGCGGCGGTTAGGTAATTTGATAAATGCGAACTGCAATCGGCAATAACGTAATCTGCGGTGCTGCAAAGCAGCCTGTACAGTTTTTGCGCCTGCTTTAGTTTATATTCCGGATACGACATTGCGCTTTCTCCCAACCTGTAACCGAGAAGCCCGATATATTTACTTTTGCCAAATGGTGTGCAGTGCCGTAAAATATCTATTTCCGTTATATCGGGCATGGAAAGCAATTCACCTATCGATTGTGCCCCTGCGCACTTAGGCATTAAAACAGGCAGGAGAGGGGTTTCGTCGTCGCACCCGACGATTATTACATTTTTCTTAGATAAAGACAGCGCTTTCGCGGTTTTAACGGCGAGTGTCGTTTTCCCGCCGCCGGGGCTGCCGTAAAAAGCAAGGAAGTTATTTGCCATTGTCCGTTGTACCTCCTGCCTGTGAATTTAAATATTCGTTTTCAAGAGAAAGAAATTTATTGGCATTTGGCGTAGTGCCACGGTAAACGAGAGCGGCGTACAGCGTGCCGTTTTTATCATAGTCGACGAGCTTTACGGCCTGCGCCGGGGTTGCAAGGACTGTAAGTGTAGACGGCATATCGTTTTCTGCCGACTTCGTTGCCGTATCGTTAGACTTTTCGGAATATTCTTCGCCGGTATCCGTTGTGACCGAAAGCAGTTTAACGTACTGCAATTCGGGAGGGCTGAGCGTTTCTTTCATGTCGCCGTAGTCGGCTATGTAAAACGATATTATATCGTCCGGTTTAAGCTTTCCCGAAAGCCCCGCCGCAAACGACTTTATCGAAACCGATACGGCCTGCTCTTTTCCGTCAAGGCTTGAAAGGCCGTTGTTAGGCGCTTTTTCCGATATTTTTGATGAAAGTATATAATCGCCTGGTTCCATAGTCGCAAGAGCGTATTTACCTTCAGTGCTGCTTTGAGATTTAACTACGTCCGACGGTAAGTTGTAGCCGCCGACTTTCACGGTTTGGAGCATACCCGACGTTATTTTCGTCCCTTCGGGTATCTCTTTGCTTACCCTGACTATGGATAGCTGTTTGCTTGCCGACGCATTTATCATTGGTGCTACAGCAAAGCATATGACAAGCGATAAGGCTATAGCGGCGGCGGCTAAAAAGTTCCTGTTTTTAAATAATTTCTTCATGTGATTCCTCCGTTAAAAAGAATATACGCAATGAAGCACCCTGTCCCAAGCCAGGGTGCCATTGCACAGCTTTCCGTCTTTTTTTCAAAATGGTGTATTGTATTTTTTATGCCATAATAAATGCCTATGAGCGTTATGGCCGTGAGCGCTCCGGCCATAACTTCAAAAGGCCCTAAGACAAATCCTGCGGCTGCTATGTATTTTATATCGCCCCCTCCGACGGCTTTGCCGTCCGTTATCCGTGCCATGATGTAAAACGGCAGTGATACGGCGAAAAAGCCTGATATTGCTTTTACAGGTGATAGTCCTATGAAACCAACAGCGAAAATCAGCGCGGGTAAAATATCGGGTATCTCATGTGTTTTTATGTCGATATATCCCGCAAGTATCATAAGCTCAGCAAAAAGCAGGCCTTTTATCCGCAGGGCGGTATCCGGTACAAGCGCCTGCAAGATAATGCAGGCGGCAACGGATACAAGTGCCGTACACGGATAATGTTTCGGCCTGAAATGCTCATGCAAGAAATAGTCTGTTACAATACCGGCAGCCACAGCCGCGGGGAATATTAACCCCACAGCCCTTTATAGTGTGACTTAAAGTCCGGGAAAATAGTATTTTGGATAAATCCGGTCGAAAAGCCTATAACAAGAGCTACGACAAGAAGCGATGCGATAACACCTCCAAGCATAGACGTGTGCTGTGATTCTCCGCTTGTACCGGACAGAATAGCTAACGCTCCGTTTGCTCTGATTTTTGCCTTAACTGCTGCCACATTTACTTTCTTCCTGACTTTGTCCGCAAAACGCGGAATGTTAAATTTCATCTTAAAACCTCCGTTTTTAATTTATCGAATTTTATTGACTGCTGAATTTTAACCTTACCGCCTCCTTCGGTTTGTATTTATCCGTCTTTACCATCTCCTTTCAAAAAGGAATTAAAAAAAGCCCTGCAAACTGAACTTTTCGGCTTACAGGGCTTATATGCAATATTTAATTTTTGAGCTTAAACCGTTTGCAAAACAAGCTGTTCGTCACGCAGGTAATTTATAAACGAGCTGCGGAAATACGCAGAAACGTTTTTAACGTTGCGCATAGGTTTCCCGCGCATGTGGTCGAGAAATCCTTTTACGCTTTCGGAGTCCGCCTTGTCTATGTACGGCTTTAAGACTGACCTTAGCTGCAATCTGCCGTTTATCTTCGTGTATGGGGAAATAAGCATTTCGGCCATGCAGTCAATTAGGGCATTTACGCCTGTGAGATCTTCCGAGTAATTATCTTCAAAGTAACTGTAGTCTATTTGACTTTTTAGCTTATTCCGGATTACGTCCATCTGTCCGTCATTTTCTTGTGTCCCTGCTATAGGAGATAGACTGATAGACTTATACCCTCTATTATTACTTAACTCAGTATTACTAAACCCAGTATTATTTATATTGCACCCCTTTAGCATAGCTTCCTTTGAGCATGTAATCCAAAACGGGGGGTATGGTGCGCATGTTTCATCAGGTATGCTGCCAATGTTACCGTAAAAATCGGCGGGCGATATATCCGGAAAATCACACTCTTTGTCCTGCCGACCATATACCCCCTTTTGGGATGCATGGTCAGAGTTTTTTTCTTCATTTTCTGCTTCCACTGTACCCGGACATTTTGTCTTACTTTCTTTAGCAGCTTCCGTATTTGTATTGGCATCACTGCTGCCTTTTTCAGGTTGCTTTTCGCTTTCATGTTTTTCTGGAATTTCTTCATGGCTTCGGTTCAAATTAATAAGCGCCGGGGTAGCCTTGTCTGCCTTTTCAAGCAGTTCATACTCATATACGAATTTTCCGTTTTCCCCGCTTGGAACACGGTATACTTTCAAATACCCTGCGTCTTTAAGCTCCTTCCACATCGAATTAAATGCTTTCTGCCCTTCCTTGCACTGTGAGATAAGGTACCACTTATGCAGCTCATAATTGGGGATATTTATGTAGCTTTCAATCATAAGGTACAGCCCTTTGGCTTTGCATGACAAATTTTTGTCCCTTGCGACAGAGTTTGGGACGCTTGAAAAATTCTTTTTTTTGCGCCTGAATTTACCGCTTTCATCCTTATTCATGTCATGCGTCCTCCTTTAGGCTGTCAAGTAAATCATATTCGCAGTCGTTGCCGTCGTCGGTGGGATACTCTTTTAAATATCCGGCCTTTTTAAGTTCGTCCCATGCTTTGTTAAAATGTGCAGCGCTTTTGCCGCATTTTTCCATTAAATCGGCCTTTGTAACGTCGTCGCTGAAGCTTATGCAGCTCTCTATCAGAGCATATAGACCTTTGGCATTTAGCGACAGCTCTTCATTTTCCAAAACTTCGCTTGATATGCTTGTAAAAGTCGTTTGCTTGTTGCGGAATTTCCCGTCTAATGTTTCATCTATATCCATTCTTATTATTTCCTTTCAAAATTAACAAAATAACGTAAAAAAGCGGCTGAATTAATCAACCGCTTTTAAAGGGAGGCATTTACAAGAGTTCATACTCATATGTAACGTGACCATTTACAGGGACGCGGTACATTTTTAAGTATCCTGCGCTTTTAAGTTCTTTCCAAGCGGAATCGAATGCTTTTTGCCCTTCTTTACCGGCTCTTCGTAAATATTCTTTATGCAGGCAGAATCCCGGTATGCAAATATAGCTTTGAATAACGGCATAAAGTCCTTTTGCCTTAAGGGATAATTTAGAATCTTTCAAAGCCTCATTAGATGCTGCTTTCGTGTTTTTAAATTTACCTGACAAATACATTTTATTTTCCCCTTTTTCTTTTATTTGCTTTGCAAAGGCATATCCTGACTTCGGTGCCGTCGCGGCTCTTAATAACGTCAATCAGTGAACTTTTCTCGTTATCCGCGTAATTCTTCATGTTTCCATAACACATAAGCCACTGGTTAAGCTGTGACGGTGTGACGTCTACCGTAAGGCTTTCCATATTTATCACGGCTTTCTTATAGCATTTAGGCATAAAAAAATCCAAGCAGTTTAAAACGGCTTGGATCAGGTTTTTAAGTATCTTTATATATTTTTAACTGAAACTGCAAAAAATCTTTAAATACGGTTAACAGCGCGTACATATTGTTTTCCTATACTTATATCAGTTCCGATGGAAAAGAAATTAATTGAGATTAAATATAAAAACTGCGTAAGGGTCGTGGTGTGGACGGAATACCGGACCACGGCCCGGCAGACAAAAAGCAAGTGCCCTTAACAAAGGGTTTTACATATCCATTTTCATAATTCTCCCCCTCATTGATACCGCCTTAATCGGGCGGTATTTTTTTGTTTACACGGGCTTCGGACTCGTCCAATGTTTCAAGTGGTATGTTAAGCACTCTTGCTATATCGCAGATAGTTGCGAAGCTTGGGTTCTTGTTATTGCCAGTCTCTCAAATACCTATATTAATGGCATGTTTTATATATCCAAAAAGAAAAAATTAATTTGTAAATAAAGGTACCACAAGCATACATGCTAAAAATAAAATCAAGATGATTACTAAACCAATACATTCAAAGCGATACAACATCATTTTATACCTTTTTAATTTGGTCTCTATGTAATTCTGAATGCGTAAGCTTGAGCTTCAAACTTCCCGCAAGCCGTCCCCCACGGAGGGCATTTTTTACGCATTGTCGTTTTCTTGCAAAACTTTCCGTCCCAGTTAGCACAATGGCGGCAAACTTCATTATGTCTTGTGCCATAACAACGGCACATTTCTTCGTTAGGATAATCAAGCATAAAAAGCGCTTCCTTTTCAATTAGCCTTAACGGACGTTTTGTATAATTCCTTACCGCTAATATAATATTAAATTGTCAAGTCCTAAAATCGGCCGTTATTTTAATTTAGCCGATTTTAAACACAAAAAAATAAGCCGGAGAAAACACAAGATGTTGTGCTGAGTACATTAAAAGTTAAACTTGTGTTTTCTCCGGCTTTTATAGAATTTCTATGATATGATTTATGTCTTGAATTATTGGTTTGCAAATTTAAGAATCATATTCAAAGTATGTGGTTTGGCTTAGAGGGTCTTTATAATGCTCTCCAATTTTAAGCTTATTGTAAGTTGCTTTATCAATATCCACTGTAGCAGTTTCCCATTTTTTAGTTTTTGTGTCATACCGTCTAATATCAACTTGCCATTCGTCAGGGTAAAACTGTGAATACTGTGAAAAAAGTGATGAATGGTAATCGGTATGTGCTGCATTGTACTGCTTTTTGCAAACCGTACCTTCTGCTACTGCTGTAACTCCGTGCGCTTCAAGGTAGTTATTGATATTGCTTTTAAGTGCGTTACCTGCTGTTTTAGTAGCAAGTTTTGTGGCAAATATAGAAACAATTACTAATAGAAACAATGGAATAAGAACCGTACCGGTTTTACCCATTTGATTAGCTCTCCCCTTTCAAATCGAAAGTACTTTTTTCGGTCAATGGAATGTAAAGGCAATATTTTGTAAATGTCCTTGTAATTTCCGGCGCAAACCAGTATATACCAACCTTAGCTGATTCTTGTATAGTATCAATATGTGAAGCAACGCCTTTTTCTTTAATTACTGTTACATCTGTAATATTATATTTTTTTGAAATATATTTGTTTTTTGTTGTTTCTTGCAAACATATGTAATTGCTATCATCAGTTTTTACAGAATAAACATTATGTTTTTCAATTACCTTTGTTTGTGTAGAGTGTGTACGCACCAAAAAATAATCAGATAAAGTAGAAAGCGGCAAATTATAAATAGGAATATAGAACATTCCTACCAAAATCAAAAAAGCCACGCCTATTTGTAAACATTTTGTATATGCATTGTCAATCGTCCAATTTGATTTACTCATGCAGTTTATGACATTAAGGTCTACGCCTATGATAATTAATCCTACGGAGATCCATAAAAACATATTAACACATCCTTTTCATAAGAACTCCTATTGCAAAAAATCTCCCAAATTCCAACCTTTCGAATCAATGTGGAAAAAGACTGTTTTACCTGATTTATCTTTATAATGATCGTTGACTTTGTATTTATTATATGTATCCTTGTCCACATCAACGTCAGCTGACTCCCATTCATGAGTAATAGCTATTAGCTCTTTTTGCTTAAAATTACATCCATGCGTGCCTGAATAGCATGATACTGTTTTTCAAGTCGATTGTACTGTTTCAATGCTGCTTCACGGTTTTTCATCTTTTCGGCCGCTTTGTGCATAACGGAATCAGGAATCGAATTTAATGGCTTGCCGCCGTAAGGCTCTATAAGCTCGCAATATTCATCCAGCGCCCTGCTTGCGCGTTCGAATGCGGCAGAAGCAGCTTTTTGATTTTCTTCTTCCCTGTGTGTCAGAATATCAAACTCAAAATCATTTGCGGTATGAAAACAACGGTACCGAATAAGCCAAATCAGTTCTTTTTTTGTACAATCCTCAAGTTCCATATTCACGCTCATATTCTTCGGGAGTTATTACTATCATATCTTTTGGCTTAATGCCATCAAACGGGATAGTATTTAAAATCAGCCGTTTTACATTATCTGTAGTCTTTTTTACAATTTCAGAGTATGGAATATTTTTATCTGTACTGCCTATGGTTATTTTCATACCAGCATATGCGGGATTGCCGTCCTTATCTTGAGCGGCACCTAAAACTTTAAAATACAGGGAAACGTCATGTTTCATTTTGTAAGACCTCTTACTTTTATTATTTTACTAACTGCGGCCCGACGTGCCAATCATCGTAAACGTTACCCTTTATCGTCACATAGTCTGAGAGGTTAGCCGATAACATTCCTGCCGGTGTCCATGCGTCCTCAAGATACGTATAGGCCGTATAGGTTCCGTCAGGATACCATACAGGCGTGAAATGTACGCGGCGGCCGTATGTAGAGTATTTATTCGTTTTAAATTCAAAAGAAGCGGAAAGCCCGTCCGTTATTCGGTCGAGTATCCGCCAATATGTATTATATGAAAATTCAGGGAAATAGGTTACTGCCGTTTGTGCGCCGGTCGTCCACGATTTTACGCTGGATTTCACATTCGTTGTAAGGTTTATTTTTACCCCGTATCCCGACTTCATCTTTTTGCCTTTTGCGGTTGGGTCTTTATCATCAGGCATAAGGCTCATATCGGCAGATAAAGAAGCACGGTATGTATTGTCTGTATACTCCCATTCTCCGTCGTCTTCCCATTTCCCATCGTCTACCCATTCGCCGCCTGATTTCCAGCTTTTATGCTTGTGCCACTTCCAGTTTTCATGCCACTGCCAATTAGGTATCCATTTAGCGCTCCAAACGCTCCATGAGTTTGCAAGGCACTGTATTTTTGACGGTACGTCGGTTGTTTTAAAACTGTCGTTCTTGTCCGTTGCTGTAGGGTCGGGCGGCGTCTTTTCTTCAAGATTCACGATGTTTGCCGTTATTTCATCGTCAGTTAAATAGCCCTTAGATGTGCTGACGGTAATCGCTGCTTTCTGCGGCGTACTCGGAGTATGCCACTTTACCCACACGAGCTGGCTTTCACCGGCTGGTATTACAATGTCTGTAAGGGTGTATGAATTACCTAAAATGTGGAACGTAACCTTTGCAGGTTTATCCGGATAGATGTCTGAGTCAGAGTTTAAAATTACGGAAGTAACAACGTCGGTATTGCAGCGGTATGTTGCCGTATCCGTCCCGCCATCGCCTGAACTGTCATTGCTGAATTTAACAATGCCTAACCCGAGCTGGTTTATAATCATAGTATCTGACTGAGCCTTTGTTTTCGAACCTTTATATGCAGGGTAACCCAAATCGGCTTTTTCAAGAAACATGGAAAGGGGAAGCTGCTGGTGCGTAAGTGATACCATCTTGCGGCGAAGCCCGCCGGAAAGAGCTGTATCGTATTTTGCCGCTTCTGTTGCGGTCATAGCATATTTTGTACCATTAAAATAAAAATAGGCGACGGGTTCAAGCAGTAACTTGTACTTACCGTCAGTAAGCTTTTCATAGGTAGTGCCGATAGTCGTTGCAATTTTTTTAACAACCCATTTTGAGCAGAAATACTTTTTTATAGCTGCAATATTAGCGTTTCCACTATCGCTAATTATCTTAGGCATGGTTTCTTGAGGTATGATATAAGTATAAGACCCTATATATCCATGAAGGGATGTGCCATTTCGGTAATTTAATTTGCTTCTTTTGCCAAAGTGGTATTTTACGTTTTGTTCATTGTAATTTGTTAAATCAACTGGTGTTGAAACAGGTTTGTTGTCGCTTGTGCGTACAACGGTAACGCGGACTCCGTCGTCGCCGTGCCATATATTATCCGTTGTACCGCTTCCCATACCGCCGCCGCCGTTGTCGATATTTCCCGAACCATCTGCGTAAGTGGCAACTGGAATTAAAAGCAATGATACACAAAGCAAGATTGCAATTAAGCGCTTCATTTAGGCCTCCAAATAAAAAGAGCACAGCCTTTAACGGTTGTGCCTCTAAATTAAATTGTTAAATTTTAGGCTAATCCATTATACCGACTTGCTCGTTATCGTCGGAATCATGATCTCCACTCATACTTGTAGCTTCATTTGCTCCGCCTTTAGTAACATTAGCTCCATTGCCGAATATCGGGTCATTATTACTGCCTGTGCTGCTGCTTGTTGATTTTTTGGTTGAAGTACTGCTCTTGCTGGACGATTTCTTTGTTGTCGTGCTGCTATTAGTGGAAGCTTTCGGAGCAGTTTTGTACGTTGGCTTTTTGCTCTTATCCGTCAGCGCTGAATTTGTCGGTTGGCTGCCGTTTTTGCTGTCACCTTCAACAACGGGTTTGGACGGCGTGGAGGTCGATTTTGAGCAGGTCGTAAGCGGTTCGCTCCGTGAGCTCTCCGTTTCAGGGTTAAATGCCTTGCCTGAACCCGATACAACTCCATTTTCACTATCTATCGAATTAGGCGACACATCGGAAGATAAAGTGATCGTTGCGCCTGAATTTGTTACTGTTTTACCGTTATCAGTTTTTACTTTTGAATTTGCGTTTACCATTACTGCGGATACTATGCCAATGCTTACGACTGCGATACTTGTTATAATGATACTTCTTTTGGCTTTCTTAGAAATGCTTTTCATAATTTTGTTCCTCCTAATAATAATTTTAGAATCACTGCTAATATTTGTCAAGATTTTTTTTAACATATGACTAAATGATAAGACTTAAGTCGAATGTGGACTTAAGCCATGAAGAAATAACTAATAAAATATTGTCCCAGTATAAAGGAATGAAAATTAAGTCTATATAAAAACCAAGTGCCAGTAAAAAAATAAGCATGAATCCACCAAATATGATTGGATGTGATGCTATAGTGTAAGACCAGTTAATTTCAACTTTCTTATATTTTCGCGTGAAAGATCTTTTTCTGACATGTACTAACAACACATAACCTTCTTTCACCTTCTATAAAATTCGATATAGTAAAACTGCTTATAGATGTTACTGTAATGTGCTGGACAATTTATGCCAGTGCATTTTTTACAACGGTTAAGGAACACGGCGCAATGTAAATTATGTATCTTTTTTTTATACGCCTTTTTTAATATTAAGACACGAATATTTTCACTGTTTCTAAGCGCTCTTGTAAACATCGGCTGCGTAACTGTAATATATCTGCCAACCGGCAGGCTTTCAATTACTTTTCTAAGCTCTGCAAAATATTCGGCATAAATTTTTTTGCAAGTCATTTGTTTAAGCCTTTTCTTCTTTACCCGCTGATAAAGGTAAAAGCTGTTGAAAAACGGGTATTTTACGGCAATGAGGTAATCGTTAGACCATACTGCTTCTTTAATAGGTATTAGCGTAATGAAGAACAATGTTGAAACAAAACAAACATATTCAATCTGCCGGTTTGGGCTAAAACATGCAATAAACATTACGAGCAGTGCGGTAAAGACCAACGCTGCTGTATATGGCTGAGCTTTTAAAAAATTATATTTTATATATTTCAATTTGTCTGACTTTTTTACCGTACCATCGCCACCTTACTAAAAAATTAAGCCGGACAAAATGTCCGACTAAGTACGGTTAAAATAGTTTTCAAGGCATTCAAAAATAAAATCCTTAATTTCAGACTTTTTTGCATTGTCAAAATTGAAATCGCAACTAAGGCATTTTAAATCTTCAACTTTCAGCGATACATAAGACACTTTAGCTTTTTCTTTATCCATCTTTTTCTTGCTATCGGGTTTCGGGCTACCAAATTCGTCCGGATAAAATAAACTTTGCAATTCCGTTTCGGTAATGGGGGATAGGCGGCGTATTGCTTTCGCCTGTTCCACGCTTACGGGCAGATTGACATGATCTAATAAGTAAAGAGATATTGTATCCATATCATTGCCTGTCATGTTAGAAAACTCAACCCCTACCATAAGAGGAAGCCGACCGGAATCAACCATATCGAGCAAATCTTTCGTGAGGTTTGTAAGTTTTATATATCGCTGTATCATCTTCACGTTTTCCGAATTTTGTTCGGCAACGGCAGCAGATGTCTTCTTTTGGCCTTTTGCCTCATAGCTTTCCTTTTGAAGCTTGTAGGCAAATGCTTTTTCGGACGGCAGTAATTCTTGCCGCTGATTTAAATTGCTGTTAACCAAAATTAAGTTGGCTGTTGGGTCATCGCATTCTATAACGATACAGGCAACTTTAAAGCCTGCCAGTTCGCAGGCTTTTTTACGGTTTCGGCCAGCAAGAATAATATACTTGTCATCATTTTTACGTACTGTGCATGGGTTTATCTGTCCATTTGCTTTTATATCATTAGCGAGTTCGGAGAGCTTTTCCGGCGGATAAGGATGAAAAGGCTGGTCGTCAATTTCGGTAAGTTCCGAAGGGTCAAGCATAACTATCCTTTTATCGTCGGGCTTTACCGCACCGTAAAGTGTTCCGCTCAATGCTTCTTCAAGCGAAGGAATTTTTTGCGTAGGTATCATTTGTTATTCCTCCCGAGGATTTCACTGACTGCTGAAAGATACGCCTGACCAACCTTGCTGCTTTTGTGTGAAACAAGACTGGAGCGTGTTTCTGTACTATTGCGAGCCTCCTGTAACATCGGTATCGGCTCTGTAAATACCATATCACCGTAGCTTTCAATCAATTTGTCATAGACATGATTACTCATGTTGGTACGCTTATTGTACATTGTTACAAGGATTCCTTGTATATAAGGGGAAATATCAGAAACTTGTTTAATTGCCATGTATCGTTGCAGCATTGCGGTGACACTTTCATAGGCAAGCAGTTCCGCCTGCACCGGCATAAGCAGTTTCGTACTTGCCTGCAATGCGTTTGAAACAAGAAGGTTATCGACTGCCGTCGGGCAATCGAAGATAATGTAATCATACTCATTAAAATAGTCATTTTTGAAGATACGTGAAAGCACCGTATTGCTTTCACCGTCAGCGCCGAGAATTGCGTAAATGCCTCCGAGCATTTTATTAGCAGGAATATAATCAACATCTTCTTTGTCATTATGCCGTATAAAATCGCCGTAATTATTTGAGTGTACGTTTGATACTTCCTGATAGATTAATTCACTAACAGTTGGTTTGCCGTCCTGATTGAATTCAAGCCAGCGTGATAAATGAGATTGCTGGTCGAGGTCAACAAGTAAGACATTTTGTCCGGCTTGCCGAAGTCCTGCGCCTATATTAAATGCTGTTGTAGTTTTACCAACTCCACCTTTTTCCAAAGAAACCGCAATTATATTACTCATTTTAAATAAATCTCCTTACACAAAATATTATTGATGCACATATAGATAAAAGTTCAAACAGAAAGCAAAATAAAATTCTTCGTTCCTTATTATAGAAATCATATATTTCAGTCATCAGAGCCTTAACAAAAAAGATAACACCAATGACATCAAGCGCTATAGTGATGGAAATAAGGATTATATCAGCTGAGCTTATTGTTTTCATTGCTTTTCCTCTCAACCTCAACGTATTTTCTTGAAAATTTGCTATTGCTGTCTTTATAAGCCTTTGACTCTTTAGATATAAAAAAATGCTCTCTGATATAACTCAGAAAGCTTTCTATATCACCCGGCAGGCCGGTTATTCTAATTTTTATCATACTTAATCTCCAATATGGCCTGAAATCATCTCAAACTTATTTCCATCAATCTGCCCTTGTTCGTATGCTGATGTGAACCCGCTGAACCTTGAACCGATATTTACGGGCTTTTTACTGAATTTCATGTTTTTATATTCATGTACGACTATCTGAGGCTTTATAAGGACGAGCGCCCATTCCTGATTCTTTTGTTTTTGTTCTTCGTATTTCTGTGATAAGCCTTTTATAAACCCCTGAGCGTAATCGTTTTCAAGGCCTTTAGTGCTTTCGCCGAGCCTATAGTATTTTTTCTTTAACTGCCGAGTTTCTCCGACTATGTACTCAACTGCATATTCAAATACGGCAGAAGCGGTTTCGACGTCTTCCGTAAGTCCCATAAATACTATGCGGTGAGTTCTATTTGTGTTGAAATAACTATAACAGCAGAAATTATCAGCTATAACGCTTGCAAGCAATCCTTTCCATGTGGCTTTTTTAAAAGTTACGTCTGTTGGATGTTTTTTTACATTCTTTGAAGCGGTATGCGTATCATCTATATCTTTCATCGACAGCTTATATTTCGCGAGCATTTCCTGGGCTTTTGTCATTGCCGCCTGTGCTTCGTTTTCGTTGCTACTTGTAGAAAGGGCCAACAGTTTTTTAATTTTTTCGATTATATTTACTGTATCGGTCATTTTTCAATTCCTCCTTACTCAAAATCAGTTAAAATTATAATGCGGATAGTTTGTTATCACAAGGCTTTTTGCCTTTTTTATCATTATAATCACTCCTTTCAGCAAGTCGGACATTTTGTCCGAGTACAGTGCAAATAAAAGAAAGAGTCGAAGTTATGAATCGGTTTTTTCTAAATATACTTGTATGAATTTATCAAAACTGCTTATACTTTTTAGAGTTTGCAACGCTATAGAGCAGAGAACCGATATACTCGCAGACCTATTCAAATCCAGTTTTTGAGCGTAATTTTCAATATCTGCTAAGAGGTCTTCATTAACGCTTATTAAAATCTTTTTCGTAATGCACTTCACCTTTCAAGTCGGAAATTTTATCCGAGTAAAAATGCAAACCTAATAACATTTATTTTTTTGTTCTTGCCTTAAAAAAGCTTCCCATCTGTCTGTTGCATTATAATCCATTTTGAGATTATCTAAATTGTAAAAATTAGTTATAGAATGGTCTTCAAACTGCAAACGTGCGCGAACGGCGTCGTAATCAGAATCATAACTGAAATAAATTATAATATTTCCAATAACTATTACGTATGACCCTTCAAATTGATCCTTCTGTAATCCTTTTGCTGTCCCACAAATGGCCTTTGCAATTTCTTTTGCTTTATTTTGAGTGATTTTTTTCATTTTTTGCATTTCCTTTCTTACTTGTTAAATTCACAATGCGAACTTACTGTCACAAGGTTATGTACCTTTTTTATCATTGGAATTCCCCCTTCCATAAGTCGAACATTTTGTTTGAGTAAAAATGCAAATAAAAAAAGAACTAAAATAATTTAGTCCTTAATGGCGAATATAGATAATTCATTCATGGTTTAGCTCATAACCCGAAGGTCGTAGGTTCAAATCCTGCCTCCGCAACCAGTCATATGTACGCCAACATTTACGGTAAATGAACCGTCAGTGTTGGCGTATATTTTTGTTATGTGGTAACGGATGATTTCGGCTCAATGTCAATAGTTGGGGTAAACCTAAAAAGGGAAGGCTCAATGTCAATAGTTGGGGTAAACCTAAAAAGGGAATGTGAGAAGGAGCG
>ENA-UOOE01000391-UOOE01000391.1-fermentation-metagenome-genome-assembly--contig:-NODE-391-length-43528-cov-39.954017_pt1 | contig 43528 bp, 39 predicted proteins | sample MGYA00245776_ERZ724021 | MGnify/ENA primary metagenome ERZ724021 (study PRJEB28704, sample SAMN03018321) | fermentation metagenome | biome: anthropogenic terrestrial biome; feature: soil; material... | reverse complement strand
CTTTTTAGAGCGGAAGACGGGATTCAAACCCGCGACCCTCAGCTTGGAAGGCTAATGCTCTATCGACTGAGCTACTTCCGCGAAAATTGATTTGATGATTGGTTGATTAGCAGATTTTAAATCTTCGAATCAGTAAATTTGCAAATCATCGAATCGAATTTGTGGGCAGTGATGGATTCGAACCACCGAAGGCGTAAGCCAGCTGAGTTACAGTCAGCCCCATTTGGCCACTCTGGTAACTGCCCAAAATTTTCGAGGGACAAAGATAATACAATTATTTGTATTTTTCGTTGAGCGCAATCATTTTTAATGCAGTAATTGCAGCTTCATCACCTTTGTTCCCGTGCCTCCCGCCCGAACGTGCTTTCGCTTGTTCCAGCGTATTGGTTGTCAGTAATCCGAAAATTACCGGGATGTTGTGGAGAATATTCAGCTCAGTGATTCCTTGTGTAACGCTGTTACACACAAACGTGAAGTGTGGTGTTTCTCCCTGAATAACGCATCCGATTACGATAACACTGTCTGGGTCTATTTTCTCAATCAGTTTTTTAGCCCCGTAGGTGAGCTCAAAACTTCCAGGGACATATTCCACAACAATGTCGTTCTGTTGAACACCAAACTTAAGCAGTGTTTGAATGGCGCCGTTTAGCAAATTCCCTGTAACAGGTTTGTTCCATTCCGAAACAACAATACCAATTTTTTTTCCTTCACCCCGCGGTGTGGATCCGGGGTCGTATGACGATAGATTCTGTAATTCAGTGGCCATTAATTTCCTGCTTTTTGAAGCTTGGCGGCTTCAATGTATTTGTCTGCTTCCTGTCCCTGTGGTGAGTTGAGGTATTTGTCCTTGATCATCTGGAAGGTTTCAATGGCCTTATCGTAATTTTTAACGGATAAGTATGCAAGTCCCACTTTGTTGTAGTAGATGGGCGTCAGCATTTCATCGTTGGCTTTTTGGGCTGCATTGTTGAAATGAGAAATGGCTTTTTCGGTATCCCCCATATTCATATAAACATCACCTATTGCTCCTGCTATAGCCGGGGTGATTAACAAATCGCCACCTTTGAATTTGTTCAGGTACTCCAGCGCTTTTTCATTGTTTCCCAATCTGCTGTAACTGATTCCGGCATAGGCACGGGCTAGGTCAGCAGTTTTGGTGCCGCTGAAATCTTTTATGATGTTTTCGAAGCCGATAAAATCGTTACCGTTACCGAAAAGGGCAAGGGAGTCTTCTTGATTCTGAAAGAATCTTTCACCTTTGTAAATGGCTGCCTGTGCTTTTTCGTTTCGTGGGTTTTTATACAAATAGTTGTATGCAATGATCGCGCCGACAACCAAAACGACTGCTGCCAATGCGATTAAAATGTTTTTTTGATTCTTTTCAATAAAACGTTCCGATGAAGTCAACGCTTCTTCGATATTCTCAAAACCTTTCTCGGCTTTACTTTCCTGATGTTTATTGGACATTTTGTTCAAAAAATAATGTTATCAAATTTCAAGTTGCAAAAGTAATGGTTTTTAAGCGATAAATAAAATAAATTGGATAAATTTTCTCTAAACTGTTTGTCGCTGATTAATCTTTTCCGTAAGTTTGTAGTCATATACATTGTATAAAGTAAATTTATGCAAGAAACTAAAACTTAAGTTATGAAGAAGATTATTTTCACTGCATTAATATTCGCTTCAGGACTGATTCAGGTAAATGCCCAGTCTGTTTTTACTGCTGTTCCGGTGGTAAACGGGAAAGTGGTGTTTCAACAGTTTATTCATATTGATCGGGAACTTGCTGCTGATCAGCGATATGCATTGCTCTACAAGTGGGGGAAGGATAATTACGCCGGCAACCCTTTGTTATCGGGTATACGCTTTGACGATAAGGCAAGAAGCATAACCGTAGGTTCTAAAATAGAACTGTTGTTGCCGCAGAACAGCAACGGAGTGCGGGAAAAAGTGGTCATGAATTACCGGTTTGATGCTACCATAACCAATGCGGGCTGTATGTTGGTTGTGAGGGATGTTACTTATCAGAACAGCCAGTCTCCCAATTCCTCGTTCTTCCCTAAAACGTTTACCGCAGAAGAAACCATTACTTCCACTGCAATTTCTGCCGCATCAGGTCTAGACAAAGAATTTAAGACGAACACCCAAAAGAGTACGTTGTTTTACCTGAACGGGTTGTACAATGAGTTGAGTAAAATTTTTAATCTCAGTAAATAAAGACGGATCCCGATCTTCTTGAAAATTTATTTGCCGTTTTTTTGGTAAATACATTTTTTATGGTTAATTTTGCGCCCTGATTTGTCCGAAAACAGCTGAATATTTATAGAAATCAATAAAATACAACATAGCAATGTCTAAGATTTGTCAAATAACCGGAAAAAGAGCAATGGTTGGAAACAACGTTTCTCACTCCAACAGAAGAACAAAACGTAAATTTAACGTTAATTTGTTCAAAAAGAAATTCTATTGGGTGGAAGAAGATTGCTGGATCAGCCTGAATATTTCTGCTTCAGGTTTACGCACCGTTAATAAAATAGGATTGGATGCCGCTTTAAAGCAAGCTGCTGAAAAAGGGTATTTAAACGCTTAATTATCAGGAGGAAAGAGCAATGTCGAAAAAAGCAAAAGGAAACAGGGTTCAGGTAATTCTAGAATGTACCGAACATAAAGAAAGCGGAATGCCCGGGACTTCGAGATACATTACAACGAAGAACAGAAAAAACACAACCGAAAGATTGGAGTTGAAAAAATACAACCCCATCTTAAAGAAAATGACCGTTCATAAAGAAATTAAATAATTAAGGAGTAAACTATGGCAAAGAAAGCAGTCGCAGGATTCCGCGATAAAACTTCAACAACAGGACGCAGCCACACCAAGGTTATTAAAATGGTGAAGTCTGAAAAAACAGGAGCTTACAGTTTCAGAGAAGAGATGGTCCTTAACGATCGGGTACAAGATTTTTTTAAAAAATAAATCCGTTAAAAATATGTAAAAACTTCCCTGCAAGAACTTGTGGGGAAGTTTTTTATTGACTATTTTGTAGATTTGTACGATATTGCGGAAGCATCGCATAAGCCCTTGCATGGGAAATTGAAAAAGTAAAAATTACGCAACTATGGGATTGTTCGAAATATTTTCGAAGAAAAAGAAAGAGACGCTTGATCAGGGACTGGAAAAAACCAAGGAAAATATTTTCTCCAGATTAACCCGTGCCGTTGCTGGAAAATCGAGAGTAGACGATGATGTGCTCGATGAACTGGAAGAAATATTGGTAACTTCGGATGTAGGTGTTGATACGACATTAAAAATAATTGACCGGATAGAGGGACGTGTTGCCCGCGACAAATATGTGAGTACGGATGAACTTACAAAAATTCTCCGGGAGGAGATAGCCGAACTGCTCACTGAAAACAACTCGGGTGATACAGTTGAGTTTGCCGTCCCGGAAAATAAAAAGCCATACGTTATTATGGTAGTTGGGGTGAACGGAGTGGGGAAAACCACTACCATAGGGAAACTGGCGTATCAGTTTAAACAAAATGGGTTGTCCGTATATCTTGGCGCGGCCGATACTTTCCGTGCTGCGGCTGTGGAGCAGCTTGATATCTGGGGTAAACGTGTGGGGGTTCCCGTGGTGAAGCAAAAGATGGGTGCCGATCCCGCGTCGGTGGCTTTTGATACGTTGAGTTCGGCAAAAGCAAATGATGCCGATGTGGTAATCATTGATACTGCAGGGCGTTTGCACAACAAGATTAGCCTGATGAACGAGCTTACCAAAATTAAAAACGTGATGAGTAAAGTAGTTCCGGGCACTCCGGACGAAGTCCTTCTGGTATTGGACGGTTCCACCGGACAAAACGCGTTTGAACAGGCTAAACAATTTACCGCTGCCACCGAAGTCTCGGCTCTGGCTATCACTAAACTAGATGGAACAGCAAAAGGTGGAGTCGTTATTGGTATCTCGGATCAATTTAAAATTCCGGTAAAATATATAGGGCTGGGTGAAGGGATGGAAGACCTGCAAGTTTTCCAAAGGAAAGAATTTGTGGATTCGTTGTTTGGAGAATGAAGAACAGAATAGACGTCATAACCCTGGGTTGTTCTAAAAACCTGGTAGATTCCGAATTACTAATGCGACAACTTGTTGCTAACGGTTACACGGTGGAGCATGATCCTGCAGATCCCAAAGGTGACATAGCTGTGATAAATACGTGCGGTTTCATTGGCGATGCCAAGGAGGAATCCGTCAATATGATCCTGGAATTTGCGGAAGCCAAAAAGACAAACAGGCTGAAAAAACTTTTCGTAATGGGATGTTTATCGGAGCGGTACATGAATGAACTGCAGAACGAAATTCCCGAAGTAGACAAATTTTACGGCAAATTCGCCTGGAAAAACCTGATTTCTGACTTAGGTAAATCGTACTATAAAGACCTTGAGTTCGACCGTTCCCTGTCAACTCCGCCGCATTACGCTTATGTGAAAATATCCGAAGGATGCGACCGCACCTGTTCCTATTGCTCCATCCCCATCATGACGGGTAAGTACAAATCACGGCCACTGGAAGAGATTGAAGAAGAAGTTCGACGTTTGGTTTCGCAAGGCGTACGGGAGTTTCAGCTTATCGCGCAAGACCTTACCTATTATGGACTGGACAGGTATAAACAGATGAGGTTGCCCGAACTGGTTGAACGGGTTGCGGACATCAAAGGTGCCGATTGGATTCGTCTTCATTACGCTTATCCGGCACATTTCCCTATCGAATTACTCCGCGTAATACGCGAGCGAGAAAACGTTTGTAACTATCTCGACATTGCCTTGCAGCACATCAGCGACAATATGCTGGGGAGAATGAGACGAAACATTACGAAGCAACAAACGATTGATCTGATTGCCCGTTTTCGGGAGGAAGTTCCTGGAATTCACCTGCGCACAACGATGATGGTAGGACATCCGGGTGAGACTGAACAGGATTTTGAAGAACTTCTTGAATTTGTAAGAGAGACCCGTTTCGAGCGTTTAGGAGCTTTCCCCTACTCGCACGAAGAGGATACCTATTGCGATAATAATTATACGGACGACGTGCCTCCCAGTCTAAAACAGGAAAGGATGAATGTGTTGATGGACGTGCAGGAATCTATTGCTGTAACCATTAACGAATCGAAAGTGGGGAAAACCCTGAAGGTAATTATCGACCGGGAAGATCCCGATTATTACGTGGGTCGTACCGAGTTCGATTCTCCTGAAGTTGATGGGGAAGTGTTGATTGAAAAACAATCTCCATTGAGAACGGGTGAATTTTATGAGGTGAAGATTACATCGGCTATGCCGTTTGATTTAATAGGAATTGTTTCATTATGACACACAAGGAACTTATTTCAGAGATGGCGCAACGGCTGGGTCTTTCTCAATCGAAGGTGTCTGATTTGCTGGATGCGACGGTATGTGAACTAAATGAAAAACTTTCGGAGAATACACAAATTTTCATTCCGCATTTTGGAGTTTTCGAAACCAGAAAGAGATCTGAGCGTATCTCCGTGAATCCTCAGACCCAACAGCGGTACCTGGTTCCTCCATCTATTGTGGCCACATTTAAACCGGCATCAGGCATTAAAGAGCAACTGAAAACCATGGAAGAAGATGGAAAATAGAATTACCCTTGCCAACCTGGCAGATTTGCTGGCTAAGCGAACCAATGTTTCCGGTACAGAGTCAGAGGCATTTTTAAAATCGTTGTTCGAACTCATCTCGGAAACTCTTTCCGGAGACGAAGTGGTTAAAATCAAAGATTTCGGAACATTTAAGCTCGTTCCGATTCAAGCCCGTGAAAGCGTTGATGTGAATTCCGGCGAAAAGATAGAAATCCCCGCACATAACCGGTTGAGTTTTTTCCCGGCAACAGCATTAAAAGAGCTTGTAAACAAACCGTTTTCTCATTTTGAGTCTATTCTGTTGAATGAAGGTATCGCATTCGAAGGAGTGGAAGAGGTGATTGAAGAGGAAGAGGGAAAGACGGAGTTGACCGAAGAAAAGCCGATAGTAAAAAGGGAAGCTTATCAGGAAGTTTTTCGCTCGGATAGAATGGCTTCCGCCAATGTCCAAAAACGTTCTAAAATTCCTCCTGTCTGGATACCCATTTTGGGAGGCGTTGCCATTGCGTTGGCAAGTCTTTTTTTTTTCATTCAGCGGCAAGCCGGGACACAGCCGGCAACAATAACTGAAAACCCTTCGGTAAAAGACAGTTTGCATCCTTTCAAGGCTCCTGTTGCTGAAAAAACTCAGGAGCTGCCGGAAAGGTTGGAAAAAGTGGTGGTGCAAAAGGGTAAAACCCTCAGACTGATTGCCGAAGAGAAGTTCGGGAACCGGGAGTTTTGGGTGTATATCTACCTGAAAAACAAAGATAAAATAGAAAATCCCAACGTTGTTACCGTTGGGACTGAACTGATTATTCCTGATTCTTCTGAATATGACATTGATGCCTCGGACACACAATCTGTAGCCAAAGCCAAAGTGCTAGGCGACGATTTTTTATAACCTGCTCTTCAATAATTCCGGTATTTGACTCGGTTCTTTGGCTACCGGAACTCCCACGGCTTCGAAAGCAGCAATTTTTTCAGCGGCACTACCCGAACCGCTGGAGATGATTGCTCCTGCGTGTCCCATCTGTTTTCCGGGAGGAGCCTGTTGTCCTGCAATGAACGCGGCTACCGGTTTTGTAACGTGCTTTTTGATGTATTCAGCAGCGCGTTCTTCAGCATCGCCCCCAATTTCGCCGATAAGGGCTATAGAGTCGGTTTCAGGATCGTTTTGAAACATTTCCAACAGTTCCTGATAATAGAGCCCCACAATGGGATCTCCGCCTACACCTACGGCAGTGGATTGTCCCAGCCCTTTGGAGGTGAGGTTGTAAACGACTTCGTAAGTGAGTGTTCCACTCCGGCTGATTACTCCGGTTGCCCCCCGTTTGAAAATCATGGTAGGCATTATGCCCACTGAACTTTTATCGGGAGATATTAAACCCGGACAATTGGGACCGATTAGTTTGGCACCCTTTAGGTTGATGTAGCGGTAAGCTTCAACTACATCGAGGGTAGGGACACCTTCGGTAATACAGATAATAAGTTTTACTCCTGCATCGGCAGCCTCCAACATGGCATCTTTGGCAAACGGAGCCGGAACGAAGATTACCGATGTGTTGGCTTCTGTCTCTTTTACAGCTTCACGAACGGTATTAAAAACAGGGATTCCTTCCACATTTTCTCCGCCCTTTCCGGGCGATGTCCCTCCAACAATATTGGTGCCGTATGCTTTCATCTTTGCAGTGTGAAATCCTCCGTCGCGTCCGGTAATTCCCTGAACGATTAATCGTGTATTTTTATCGATTAGAATACTCATATTTTTTAGACGTTAAAAGTTTAAAGCTGAACTTAATTTGCCAACTCAACGGCTTTTTTCCCTGCTTCACCCATGGTTTCCGCCAAGTGGAATTCGGTGCCTTCCAATAAGGCGCGGCCTTCTTTTTCATTGGTTCCGGTTAAACGGATAACAATAGGAATATCGGTTTTTATCTGGCTGAAGGCTTCCAGTAATCCTCTGGCTACATCGTCGCAACGGGTAATCCCTCCAAAGATGTTGATCAGTACCACCTTTACATTCTTGTCACTCAGTAAAAGCTTCATGGCTTCAATGACTTTTGTAGGATTTGAGCTTCCACCGATATCCAGGAAGTTAGCTGGTTCTCCGCCATACAGTTTTATCATGTCCATCGTCGCCATGGCCAGTCCGGCACCGTTAACCATACAACCTATTTCACCGCCTAAATGCACATAGCTGAAACCTTTGCTTTTAGCGTTTTGCTCCTTCTTTTCTTCTTCTGTCGGTTCAAAAAGAGCCGCAATTTTAGGATGACGGTAAAGGGCATTGTCGTCGAAAGTCATTTTTGCGTCGATGGCTTTAATCAGGCCTTCTTCGGTGAGCACCAAAGGGTTGATCTCTGCCAGCGATGCGTCGGTATCCACGAACAACCTGTATAGCTTTTGGAAAATTGTTGCTGCTTCACGGACTAGCTTGATATCGTCAAACAGTTTGAAAGCAGCTTCTCGTGCCAAGTAGTCTGGTATACCGATAAGCGGGTCGATAACTATTTTATGGATTTTTTCGGGAGTGTTACGTGCCACTTCTTCAATATCCATTCCCCCTTCGCGACTCAACATCAGGATAGTAGATTTAGATTTCCTGTCGATGACATAGCTTGCATAATATTCCGAAGCAATATTCACCGCTTTACCGATAAGCACCCTGTCAACGATAAAGCCTTTGATATCCATCCACAAGATGTTGGCTACATGTTGGCGGAGTTCTATTTCATTTTTGGCGAGTTTCACCCCTCCAGCTTTCCCCCTACCTCCGGTATGGACCTGCGCTTTTACAACCACTAACGGAGTATCCAGTTCCTGGTATGCGCGCACTGCGTCATCAACGTTACGACAGATATATGCTTTGTCTACCGGCAATCCGTAAGATGCTAATAATTCTCTTGCCTGATACTCATGAATTTTCATGGGCTTTTATTTTATACTAATATTTAATGAATGATTGATTTTTGATGTAGCTGTATGATTTTTCTGACAATATGTGGCACTTTAATTATGTTGTTTAACATGAGAGAGCGGTAAAATGTTTGCTCAAATAGAGAAAAATAATTTCCGTACCCGGCAAAAAGTGTAAAAAAATAGAATAACAAAATGTTTATCAGTATATTATTGTATTGTTGGAAAGCTTTTTTGAATTTCATTAGATTCAATTTTTTCTGATAGAACTTTGATACAGAAGTACTGTGATAGCTCGCGTGAGATAATCACTTTTTTTAGGTATTCTGTTTATCGAAATATCCCTGATTTATGGGATTGTGCGAAGCGTGATTTTGCTCTTCCTTTGTGCTCTGAAAAATCAAGAAGAAAAAAGATGAATAAAAAAATAATATACTCAATAATTGCCGGAATGCTGATAAGCACGATGGTTGTTTTTTCCCAACGCGGTCACCATGTGTTGACGGGGAAAATAACGGATGAAAACAACAATGAGTTAGTGGGGGCAACCGTTTATATTGAAGAATTGGGCGTCGGAGACGATACTAACGCGTCGGGGGATTACCGTATCGAGCATATTTCCGGCGGACGACACCGGATTATGGTGAGTTATATGGGTTATAAACCGCTTACGAAAGAAATAGATTTTAAACGGGGAGAGCAAACCCGAAGAGAAAATTTCAACCTGAAACCCGATGAACGGATGTTGGTGGAAGTGGAAGTGTTTGGGGGGCGGCGCGAACGTCCCGAAAAAATGGAAGCGCTCACGCGTATACCGCTTAGGTTGGACGAGCAGGTGCAAAGTGTATCTGTGATATCGCAAAAAATGATTGCCGAACAAGGCGCGATGACGCTCAACGATGCCGTGCGAAATGCACCCGGACTGGGGACTTTTGCCACTTACGGCAATACATCGGAAAGCATTACTTCGCGTGGTTATCGCGGGATCCCCGTGGTGAAAAACGGGGTGCGCATCCATTCCGATTTTCGTGGGCAGGGTTTTCTTTCGGACATGCAGGGGGTTGAAACCGTGCAGGTGTTGCGCGGTTCTGCCGCCATTGCGCAAGGCATCGGGAACGATATTGGTTCGGCAGGGGGGGTAGTGAACGTTGCTACCAAAACACCCCGTTTTGTCAATTCCGGGAACCTGGGCTTGCGTATCGGCAGTTGGGGACAGGTTCGCCCCACGTTTGATATCCAGCGTGTGTTGGATGTGCACGGACATGCCGCTTTCCGCATCAACGGAGCGTATGAACGGGCGGATAATTACCGTGTACATGTCTCGAAAGACCGCTTTTACGTGAATCCGTCATTTGCGTGGAGACCCGACGAAAAAACCAACGTTGTGCTTGAAATGGATTACCTGCACGATTCGCGTACCCCGGACCAGGGAACCGTGAACCTGAGTGCCGACAGTGTGAACAATATCTACAAAATGCCGGCCGATAAGTTCCTGGGTTTTTCAAGCGACCGTCAGTTTACCAACACCCTGACATACATGGCGCACCTCACGCGCGAACTTGGAAACGGTTTCAGCGTGCGCGTGGCGTATGCCGGTGCCGACCTGAACTCGCGTTCCGTCCGGGGCCATGTTTCGGCATTGCGATCTGCAGGCACAACAGGTAAGTACAACCTGCGATCGAGAAATTACAGCGGCGGACAGCGAAGCGACAAGAACGGAGTCTTTCAGGCAGACCTCATTGGTAAAGATATTCAAACCGGCTCTGTGAAGCATACCTTTAATGTGGGGTTCGATTATCGCTGGTCGGATGTTTCCACTGTCAGCACCAATTCCGTTACCGTAGACACGATCGACGTGCTGCAAGCTATTCCCAATGTCATGCCCAATGTCGTGCTTAAGGATAGCGATCCGTCCACGTCGCAATCCTACTCCTACGGTTTACTGTTGCAGGAAGTAATGACGTTTAACCGTTATCTGAAAGTGTCGCTAGGATTACGATATAGCCAGGTGAACGGATTGAGCGACAACGTTGTCTCGTCTACTGGCGGTGATGTGTGGGATCCGCTGTTTGGCATCATCGTTACACCGTACGAAAATTTCAACCTTTTTGCATCGTATACGACAACTACATCGTTGCGTGGCGCCGCAAACCTTCTCGAGGACCGTGTTACGCCCGTCGGCCCCACGCGTGAAAAGCAGGTTGAAGTGGGGCTGAAAACGGAGTGGCTTGACAACCGCCTTCGTTTCAATGCGACCTATTTCCACATCCAGAACAACAACCTGACCTATTCGTTGCTTAACGATGCCGGACAGAACACAGGTTACTACATGAAAGCCGGAAATCTGAAGAGGGAAGGTGTGGAGCTGGAACTTACAGGGCGTTTGCTGAAAAACCTGGATGTCGTGGCGGGCTATTCCTACCTGGACGCCGCTTATCACGACAGCCCCTATTATCACGCAGGGTCTGCTCCGATGAACACCGCCAAGAATACTGCCAACGGATGGGTAAATTATAGTATTTTTGATGGCGTCTTATGCAATCTTTCCTTTGGCTTGGGCATGTATTACGTGGGCCAACGCCCGCTGGCCGAATATACCTATCGCGTTGTGCCTGGACACGCTGTGCAGGCAAACACGCGTCCATTTCTCGCAGATGCATATACTACCGTGAATGCGCAGGTAGGTTACCGGTTTAGAAATTACCGCATCCGGGTGTTTATGAACAATCTGTTCGATTCCACGGGCTACACAGCATATTATCGCGGTGGTTACCTCAATCCGACAGATCCTCGGAATGTTGCGGTGGCGCTGAATTATCAGTTTTAACAGCTAAGGTAGAAAAAAATGGAACCTCAAAAGAAAAAGCAGAACATTTATCACATCATGCGGGTATTACATCGCGATATCGGATTTCTAACCATCGGGTTGACCCTTGTTTATGCGCTTTCGGGAATTTTGCTTATTTATCGGAATACCGACTTGCTGAAGACGGAGAAAGTAGAGGAAAAGCAACTGGCAACGAATCTTTCGGGGAATGATTTGGGACAACAGCTCCGTATTCGGAATTTTAAAGTGGAAAGGGAAGAAGGGGAAACAATTTATTTCAAGGAAGGTTTTTACCATGCTGCTACCGGAAAATCAGTCGTAACGCGCAAAGTGTATATCTCTCCGTTTGACAAGTTGGTGGATTTGCACAAGATTACCGGAACGCATAGAGTGTCCGTGCTGTCTCTTGTTTACGGATTTATGCTTTGTTTCCTTGCGGTTTCCTCGTTGTTTATGTTTAAGTTCGGAAGCCGGAAAAGCCGGAGGGGAATAGCGATGATTGCATTAAGCATTGTTATTACGGTGGCGATTGTGGCGTTGGTGTGACGACTCAATGGCTTTGCAGGTCAACATCCTCGATTTGAATAATTTTTTTGGAGATAGCGTATATGGTTAATCCCGACTGGCTCCGTATGCCGGTTTTGGCTGTTATGTTTTTCCGGTGGGTAACTACCGTATGGATACTGATGTTGAGCGAGTCGGCAATTTCCTTGTTGGAGTAACCGTGAACCAATTGGGTAAGTACATCAAGTTCTCTTTCAGTCAGGTTATCATCGTTTGACGGGAATTTCAATTCACTGTTGGTTCCCGTTTTTTGTAACCTGGACAAAACCTGCTCCAATGTGTCGAAAATGGTAAAAGACGAATCGAGCAGCGCCAGTGAATGGTTATCGACAATGCCTAAGTGAATTCCAACGATGGAGAAATTGGGGTGATTTTTCCGGATCCTTCTTACGTCCTTCTCCCTGTTCACCAATAGTAGAGGGTTGATAATCAATAAATCTACCTTTTTTGAAGGGAGAATATTTTCCAAATCGTCCAGTGAATCCACTTTACAGATTACGCAGTCAATATCCGATTGAGAAAGTACCGCGTGTAATCCTTCGTAAATAATCTGCGAATGCACCATGATGGCGATATGTAACCGGTGTCTGTTCATGCTTTCTCCATATTGTATCCGAAAGGAATTAAAATGGTTTCCTCAATCAATGAGTGGATATAGAGGTCGTACTCCAATTCACACAAAGAGAAAAGCAGTTTACGGCGTAAGTTCAGGTCGTCGTTGATTACTACGTATTTCAACAATAAGTTTTTTATGTCTTTTATTTTCAGCTCTATATCGGTGTGGTGTTCGCTGTATTCCTGGGCCGAGTATGCATTGCTCTCCAGATTATCCCTGTTGCCCAGGAACTCGATAAAATACGGAAAAGCCACATTGTCCTCGTAGTCCAGGTGGTCGATAACCTCAGCAAAGTATTCGTTAAAAAACTGCTCCAGCAACTTTAATTCCTTTTCAGGATGGTTTTTCTGCAGCTGCATTATGTAGGCACTTATTTGCGGATATTTATCGTTGCGGTAATAGTCGTGACTGTTTTTCAAAAAGCGTACAATCTGCTTTACATCGTCAACGGAATCAATGGGATTTTCTTTGGGTTTGAAGCCGTTGTACAGGTTGGCAATCGATATAAACAGTTTCTCACTGATTCCTTTCTCTTTGCATAATTGGCTGATGGTGAAATCGCCTACCCGAAAATCGAAATTGAAATGCTGCATTACCAGCAAAAGCGAAGGGTTTTCCTCGATTAAGTCAAACAATTTCATCCCCGGTTTTATATATGTTCGGCAAACGTGATACATAGAAAGTAGTTTTGGATACAAAGATAACTGTTTTTGTTTAGATTGATTCTAATTAAAAATGATTAACGCATGAGAATTTTCACCACCCTTGATTTCAGGAGCTTTCTTGCTTTTTTTACAACCGAAACATTTTTCCTGTTTGCGGCTGTGTTGTCTTAATTTTTATGGCTATTTTTGTGTGTCGAAAGAAATAGGAACTATGCAAGACTTTAACACACTTCTGATCAATCGGAGAAGTTACCGGAAATATGCGGATGGACCCTTGGCGGGAGATGCTGTTCAACTTATCCTGGAAGCAGCGTTGCTTTCACCCACCTCCAAAAACAAACATTCCTGGGAGTTTGTGGTCGTGGAAGACCGGGAGATGCTTGCAAAACTTTCCAGGTGCAAGGCTCAGAGCGCTGCTTTTATTGCAGATGCGGCACTGGCGGTTGTGGTTCTTGGAAATCCGCTTGAAACCGATGCTTGGATTGAAGATGCCTCTATCGCTGCCATCAATATGCAGTTACAGGCCGAAGAACTGGGGATCGGCAGTTGCTGGGTACAGGTCAGGAACCGTGACTTTTCTGAAACAATCACTTCCGGAGAATACATTAACGGGATACTCGATGTCCCTATGCCGCTGGAAGTGCTCTGTGTCATTTCTTTCGGGAAAAAAGAAAAACCCCGTTCTCCCAACAATGGCGATCAGTTGTTGTGGGAAAAGGTGCATCTGGGAAAGTATACGTTTTGACAGTGCACCGAATCTATAAATCTAAATGTCTAAAAATTTATAAATTTGCATGAGCGCAATTAATTACGATCTTACCAAAATTAAGTCGTTTATCTTCGATGTGGACGGAGTCTTGTCCTGTCAAACCGTAACGCTTGCCGAAGACGGCCAGCCGATGCGGTCAACCAACGTGCGGGACGGTTATGCCATTCATCACGCGATACGTTCTGGACTGGATGTAGCAGTGATAACCGGAGGACGTTCGGAAATTGTCCGCCACCGCCTGGAGTCACTCGGTGTAAGGCACATCTACCTGAAATCGTACGATAAAACCGAACAGTTGAAGGAATATATGGATAAAACCGGCTTCGACCCGGAAGAGATCATCTATGTGGGCGACGACATTATCGATTATTTGGTCATGAAAAAAGTGGGTTTACCGGTGGCTCCTGCAGATGCTTGTCCTGAAATTAAGGATATTTCCATTTACGTTTCACCCGTCAAGGGTGGTGAAGGAGTTGCCCGTGATGTCATTGAACAAGTGATGAAAGTCCAGGGCAAATGGATGGTGAACGACGCGTTCTTTTGGTGAAAAATTAAATATTTACCCAAGTTATATTTCGAACTTTTTTATGTTGGTTCGGTTCTTGTTTCCAGTTTTTTGATAAAATTTATACTTTTTTGTCGCGAATAGATGAGGTTTAATTATAATCCGGCTCTTTACCAGGATAGTATTAAAATACTTAAAGGAAATATTTAACACAGAAAAGTTGAAAACATTTGAAACATCGACTAATTTTGCAAAAACCAACAAAAACCACAAATAAATAAAATGGCAAAAGTACAAGGTTATGTAGTTGTTAATACGCAACGTTGCAAGGGTTGCAATCTTTGCGTTGTGTCATGTCCTACGGACGTGTTGGAATTACAACCGCGGGAAGTGAATGATCGCGGCTATCATTACGTTTACATGAAAAACCCGGAAGAGTGCATCGGTTGCTTTAACTGCGGAACCGTTTGTCCCGAAGGATGTTTAACCGTTTATCGTAAACGATTGGATAAATAAGTGAACGTTTTGTTTTTTAAGTCTAATACTCATTAGGAGATCAAAAAAACTGAATTTAAATTATGACAGAAGATGTAACATTAATGAAGGGAAACGAAGCTGTTGCTTATGCGGCAATCCGCTACGGTGTAGACGGATACTTCGGTTATCCCATTACCCCACAATCCGAAATTATAGAAACACTTATGGAGGCCGCTCCATGGAAAACTACAGGGATGGTTGTCCTACAAGCTGAAAGTGAAGTAGCGGCCATCAACATGGTATACGGTGGTGCCGCTTGCGGAAAATATTCCATGACCTCTTCCTCGAGTCCGGGAATCAGCCTTAAGCAGGAAGGAATTTCCTACCTTGCCGGCGCGGAGTTGCCCTGTCTTATCGTAAATGTACAGCGTGGCGGACCGGGATTAGGCACAATTCAACCTTCACAGTCTGATTATTTTCAAACCGTAAAGGGCGGGGGGCACGGTGACTACAGGCTAATCACGCTGGCTCCCAATTCCGTTCAGGAAATGGCAGACTTTGTATCGTTGGGTTTTGATCTGGCGTTCAAATACCGTAATCCGGCCATGATACTGACCGACGGTGTTATCGGGCAAATGATGGAGAAAGTGAAACTTCCGGAGTACCGGCGTCGCCGTACCGAACAGGAAATTCGCGAACAGTGTCCGTGGGCAACACTTGGAAAAACAAAAGACAGAGGCCCCAATATCATAACTTCACTGGAGTTGGATGCAGCTCTCATGGAAAAAAACAACGAGCGTTTTCAGGCAAAATATAGGGTAATTGAACAGGAAGAGGTTCGTTATCAGGAGACTGCATGCGAGGATGCCGACTATTTGCTGGTTGCCTTCGGTTCGGCAGCCCGTATCTGTCTTAAAACCATAGATATGGCTAGGAAGGAGGGCATAAAGATTGGGCTTCTCCGCCCCATAACGTTGTGGCCTTTCCCAAGCAACATACTCAATACATATGCCGATAAGGTGAAAGGTATGCTGACTGTGGAACTCAATGCCGGACAAATGGTGGAAGATGTGCGATTGGCCGTAAACGGGAAAGTACCCGTTGAGCATTACGGACGTCTGGGGGGAATCGTTCCTACTCCCGACGGAGTATTGGATGCATTAAAGGAAAAAATAGTAAAATAAAAAAACGTACAGCCGTGAGCCCAAAATTACAACAATTATTTTCGATGCTGTTTTTGCTTTTCTTCTTAGCAACAATAGTCGTTTATTTCGTTTCTGGCCAAAACATGAAACTTACGTGGATTACAGGGGCTTGCGCCGTTGTTTGTTATTTTTTATACAGATTTTCAAAAAGATAAAATTATGGATATAAACAGTATAGTTAGCCCCGAAAACTTGGTTTACGCCAAACCGGAAATCATGAACGACAACCATATGCACTATTGCCCCGGCTGTTCGCACGGTGTTGTTCACAAAACCATTGCCGAAGTTATTAAAGAACTCGACCTACAGGAAAAGACGATCGGAATTGCCCCGGTTGGATGTGCGGTTTTCGCATACAAATACCTGGATATCGACTGGCAGGAAGCCGCTCACGGACGTGCGCCCGCTTTAGCAACTGCAGCAAAACGGCTGAATCCCGACAAAATGGTGTTTACCTATCAGGGGGACGGCGACCTGGCAGCTATAGGTACTGCAGAAACCATCCACGCTGCCAACCGTGGGGAGAATATCGCTATTATTTTCATCAATAACGGAATATATGGGATGACTGGCGGACAAATGGCGCCGACAACACTCAGTAAGATGGTAACCTCCACCAGCCCGGACGGACGTGATGTGCAAACCATGGGTAGCCCACTTAAAATACTCAATTTGCTGGCATTGCTCGATGGTGTCTGTTTGGCCACCCGCGTAAGCGTTCATACCGCAGCAGCGGTCAAGAAAGCCAAGAGGATGATAAAGCTGGCTTTCGAAAATGCTATGGCCGGTAAGGGAACCTCCATCGTTGAGGTTGTATCAACCTGTAGCTCCGGATGGAAAATGACGCCTGCCGAAGCCAACGACTGGATGGCCGAGAATATGTTTCCGGTGTTTCCAATAGGAGATTTAAAGAATATTTAACTTGAAAAATATGTTGCAAGAAATTGTTATTTCGGGATTTGGCGGCCAGGGAGTTTTATCGATGGGTAAAATTCTTGCTTTTTCCGGTATTATGGAAGACAAAGAGGTGTCCTGGTTCCCGGCTTACGGGCCCGAACAACGTGGAGGAACGGCCAATGTAACCGTTATTATCAGTGATAAACCCATCAGTTCACCGGTCGTTAACCAGTACGACGTGGCCATCGTGTTGAATCAGCCTTCGCTGGATAAGTTTGAAGAAAAGATAAAACCGGGCGGAGCACTTATATACGACGATTACGGAATTCGCCATAAAGCCAGGCGTAAGGATATCAACGTTTACCGGATTAAGGCTATGGACGAATCCATGAAAATGAACAACACAAAGGTGTTCAATATGATTGTATTGGGCGGATTACTTAAGATATCACCCATGGTTCAGTTGGCAAACGTTATGGAAGGGTTAAAGAAAACGTTGCCTGAACGTCATCATAAGCTTTTGCCAATGAATGAAGAAGCCATTATGAAAGGAATGGATATCATTGAGTTGGAGCAGGAAGCAGATTGCCTGTAATCCTGTAATATCGAAATCAGGAGCCGGTTTGATTATTTTTGTCAGGCCGGCTTTGTGTTTTTTTAGAAGTCTTTTTTTGTGCCTTTTTCTCCGTTGATTCCTGGGTGCGTTTTTTCCCTATGCCTCTTTGAGGTTTATCAGAATGTTTTCTGCCCTCTTTTCGCCGTTTTTCGGGATTGTATTCGGGAACGTCACCCAACTCCGGGGGAACGGGTATTTTGTAGATGTTTTTTTGTAGAAACTTCTCGATCCTTGAAAAACGAAGTTGTTCGTCGGGCGAGACAAACGTTATGGCCATTCCCGAATCTCCTGCGCGTGCCGTACGTCCGATGCGATGAACATAATCCTCTGCATCGTAGGGTACATCAAAGTTTATGATAAGTGATATGTCATCGATATCGATACCCCGTGAAACGATGTCGGTAGCAACCAGAATATCCACTCTTTCGTTGCGGAATTCGTGCATGACTGAATTGCGTTCTGTCTGTTCCAGATCAGAATGCATGGCGTCAGCAGACAGTCCCATTTTACGAAGCGTTTTGGCAATTTCCTTGACTTTTTGTTTCTTTCCTGAAAAAAGGATTACTTTGTTGGGCTTTTTGTCGGAGAACAACTGTTTAACGATCTCAATTTTCTGCGATTCATAGCAAATATAGGCTGTTTGCAAAATGGTTTCGGGCGGACGCGCCACAGCGATGGTAATCTCCTCGGGGTCGTGTAAAATAGTTTTTGCCAGTTGTTGGATCTTTGGGGGCATTGTTGCTGAAAACATGATCGTTTGGCGATCTTTCGGTAACAATTTTTCAATCTTCATAATGTCGTCGAAGAAACCCATATCGAGCATCCGGTCAGCTTCATCCAGAATAAAATACTTCACGCCTGAAAAGTCAATGTTATACAGGTTGATGTGCGACAGCAATCTGCCCGGCGTGGCAATCACCACATCGGCACCACTAAGCAGCCCTTTTTTCTGTACCTCCCAGGCATCCCCATCGTTGCCGCCGTAAACGGCTACCGATGAGAACGGTGTGAAGTACGAAAATCCTTCCATCTGCTGATCGATTTGTTGCGCCAACTCACGGGTAGGTGCCATGATAATGGCGTTTACCTTATGATGTTCGTGCGGCTCGGTCTGCAGGTTGTTCAGCAACGGAAGCAGAAAGGCAGCTGTTTTACCTGTTCCCGTCTGTGCACAGGCGATAACATCTTTTTTCCGGAGAATAACGGGTATGGCTTGCTCCTGGACAGGTGTAGTTTCTTTGAAGTTCATTGCCTGTAACCCGTCTTGAAGGGCATCGCACAGTGGAAGTTCGGTAAATAACATTTCTAATTTCTAAAATTTCAGCAAAGATAGTGTTTATTTTCCTTTTTTATACGAGAGACCGCCGTTCTGTGAAATAAATTTTGATGTAACCTTTTTTGTTTTCGAAAATAATTATACCTTTGCACTCGCTTTTTGAACAAAAAGCAAGGAGAGATGGCAGAGTGGTCGATCGCGGCGGTCTTGAAAACCGTTGAAGTGAGAGCTTCCGGGGGTTCGAATCCCTCTCTCTCCGCTGAAAGGTCTGAACAAAAACAGACAATAAACGGACAAAAACCTACAAGTCAATGATTTGTAGGTTTTTTTGTATCCAATATGTCTATCACAAAAGACACGAAAAAGCCCCCAAAAGACACAAATTTGTGCCTAAATCGTTACCGATTCCGTTCCGGACAGAAACGGTAACGATTTGTCCAAAATTGACCTCTCGCTGTCCCAATTTGTACAGCCTGTATATATCTCACAATTAACAGAGTAAACGTATTTTTGTAACATTGAAAAGTGAGATTATGAAGAGTACATTTAAAGTCCTTTTTTACCTGAAAAAAGGCTCGGAAAAGCGTAATGGAGAGGTCGCAATTATGGCAAGAATTACCGTTGACGGAAAAATCTGCCAGTTTAGTACCAAACAAAACATCCTTCCTGAGAACTGGAATGTAAAAGCAGGAAAAGCAACAGGCAAGGCTGCCGGACAGATCAACAAAATGCTGGATGATGTTAAAGCATCTCTGAATCACATTTACCATGAACAGCAACGGCGTGACAACTACGTTACCGCCGAAAAGGTAAAGAATGAGTTCCTTGGCCATTCAGAGAATCATGCAACATTACTGGACCTGTTCGTGAAGCACAACAACGATGTGAAACAGCTTATTGGCATATCCAAATCCGCATCTACCTACCAAAAGTATGAAGTAACACGGAAACATCTTGAGAAATTCCTGATGTATAAGTACAAGCTCTCTGATATTGCTTTGCAAGAGATAAACTTAATGTTTATCACCGACTTTGAAGTTTATCTTAAGACTATCGGTAAATGCAACTCCAATACTACAGCTAAATTTATGCAGTTTTTTAAACGCATAATCCTGATAGCCCGCAATAATGGCATAATAACAGGAGATCCATTTGCAAATTATAAAATTCGCATTCAAAAGGTTGATATAGGCTATCTTACAGAAGAAGAAATTGAGAAAATACTTAAACTTAATCTTGTTTCCGAACGGTTGGAACATGTTCGTGATCTATTTATCTTTTCCTGTTTTTGCGGTTTGGCATACATAGATGTGGCTGGACTTAGAAAAGAACATATCCGTAAATCGTTCGATGGTAATCTTTGGATTATGACCAAACGGGTGAAGACCGGAACAAATGTCAATGTTCCCTTATTGGATATTCCCAAAATGATCCTGAACAAGTACAAAAACAAGCTCCCAAATGGGAAAATTCTCCCAATAATCAGCAACCAGAAGCTAAATTCGTACCTGAAGGAGATTGCCGATCTGTCCGGAATCAGAAAGAACCTTACTTTCCATCAAGCACGCCATACGTTTGCCACCACTACCACATTAAGTAAAGGTGTCCCTATCGAAACTGTGTCAAAAATGTTAGGTCATACAAATATTGAAAGGTCTTGAAGCGTTCCAATTTGGTTTGCATCGTCAAATCAATCAACATCGCTTCAAACGATTGGATATTATTGAATTGAGTGTAAAAATCAGCAACGAATTGTTGTTGAGAAAACTCAATCGAACGCCTGTTCGAAACTTCGGCAATTATCGTGTTGAATTGTGTGTATCGGGGAAGGATGTCGGCGATTTTGGTCATATTATAGGCTATTCAGAAAATCTTCTAATTCCCACGCAGATATATGTTCAATCCCTTCATTGGTGGGTATCTTGTAATCGTCCATACTTACTACATACTTATCGAAATTGTCATCAATGAGCTTTAAAGAACGGTATTCTCTTTCTATTGTGATTTCTTCTGTAAGGCTAAGAGTTACTTGTAAATAAAGCCTTTTATCGCCTTTTATTGCCACAAAATCGACTTCCGTATCTTTTATTGTTCCTACATAAACTTGGTAGCCTGCACGTCGTAAACTCAAATAAACTGCATTTTCCAAAAGATATCCAACTCCGTATCCGTACCCGGCGTAAAGATAGTTTCGATAAGCCAAATCGTTCAGATAATACTTGCTGTTGCCCGAAATCGTGTCTTTGCCTTTTATGTTGTAGCGTTCGGCACGATGAACGAGAAATGAATTTTCCAAATAATTGGCGTAAGATGAAAGCGTTTCGTAGTTTGTTTTACGCTTTTTCGATGCAAAAAAGTTAATGATGTTGGTTATCGAAATCAAATTGGATGCAGTATTGACTAAATAAACAAACAAATCGTCTAACAACTTTACATCCTTGATATTATAGCGTGCCACAATGTCGCGCAACATCACCGTATCTTTTATGGACGACACGTAATTCTGCTTCATTTCATCGTTGGGCAAGTTGAAAAGTTCGGGCAAGGCACCGCTTTGGAGGAATTTTCTGTAATTTCCACTATTGATTTCCAATCCTGAAATTCCACAAAATTCGGGAAAACTAAACGGGAAAATCTCAAATTCTACGTATCGACCCGACAAAAGCGTTGCCAATTCACCGGATAAAAGATTAGAGTTTGAACCGCTGATAAATAGTTCGCTCGGCTCTGCAAAATCTTGTGAATGTGAGTTTACAAACCGTTCCCACTCATCGATATACTGTATTTCGTCAATAAAAACATACACTTTTCCGCTGGGTTTTAAAGCTTCTCGATAGGTTTTGTAAAGCTGTTCCAACTCAACAGCGGTTCGCAAAGTCGCCAGTTCCATATATTCTTTGTTGATGTAAAGAATATTTTGGCTCTTTACACCTTCGGAAATCAATTTGGATGCGATTTGGCGTAAGATGTAACTTTTACCTGCACGACGCTGACCGACAAGTACTTTTACCAATTTATTGCCAAGATATTGACCAATTTTGTCCGTGTAGAATGTACGAGAATATCCCAAATCTATCGGGTTATTATCCCAAAAATTGTACTTTCGAATGGAACTAATTATTTCAATCATAATTGAATATTTTTCGCAAATATAATTATTTTCAAATACACTTGAAAATATTCTTGGTTTTTATTCGAATAATTATGCTGTAACTGATTGAATTTGCTCATCGCATTGGCTTCTATATCGTCGGCAATGTCGATATAAGGTTTCATTGCTTTGTAATCGCTGTGTCCTGTCCATTTCATAACCACATTTGCCGGAATGCCAAGTGAAAGGGCGTTGCAGATGAAAGTGCGACGAGCGGCATGCTTAAAAGAGCATATTTTGGCGTAACCACATCAATGCGCTCATTTCCATTATAGTAGGTTTCAGGCGCAGGCTCATTTATTTCTGCGAATTCCGCCAATTCTTTCAAGTAGGTATTCATACGTTGGTTGCTGATAACAGGCAGTACTTTTCGTTCTTGAAATGCGATGTTTTTGTATTTTTCGAGAATGGTTTTGCTGTGATTGTTCAACTCAATAATTAGACTATCGGCTGTTTTAACGGTAGTAACTTCAATGTGGCCTTCTTTTATGTCACTTCGGTGAAGATTGAAAACATCAGAATATCTTAATCCGGTAAAGCAACAAAATAAAAACCCATCACGGACACGCTACAAGTATTGTTTTTGTTCCGGTATTTGGAATTCCCTAAATTTTGTCAGTTCATCCCAAGTAAGAGAAATTACTTTTTTGAGTGAGTTTTTTAGTTTTGGTTTAGAACTATCATAGGCAGAAAGAGCCTCCGATGGAAGGTCTGGACAAAACCAGATAATAACAAGATGAAAGCCTGCAAGTCATTGATTTATATGACTTTGTGTCTTTTATGTCCGATTAAAAGAACACTAAAAAGACCCCAAAAGATACAATTTCGTGCCTAAATCGTTACCGACTACCGATTCCGTTTTGGACAAAACGATAACAATTTGTCCAAATTTCACCGTTTTTTTCCAGTTAATTATAAAATAAGTTACTTTGCAAATAGTAATGAATTGCCGGCATGGAAGTGCCTGAATTAATTTCTGACCACAGCTTGTTACTTCGAATATCCAGCAACCATTATCCTCCAGCATTTGCCATTTTATATAAACGGCTATGTATCGCTATAACGAGAACGGCACGTTGCAAAATACACAAGTGTTCTTGCTACTACTTTCTCTGTCATTGGATATTCATTTGGTGAAATTTCCTTCAACTTTATTCCATAATTATTTAATATAGAGATATAAGCAACTGTGTATGTACTTGTCAGGAAGCGAGAGGTTCCTTGTTATAAGAATGGGAAAAAACTATACTTTTTTAAAGATAAATTGCTTGTTTGGATAGAGAAAGGGAGAAAGAGAACTAAACTTGAAATTCAAGAGGAAGCAGATACTTGGCTCAATAGTAGAAAAAACATCTATGAGAAAGCACAAAATAATAAAAGAAAATGAATTTCACTTTAGCAGAAGAGCATAGCTCAAAAGTGGATAAATAAGGTGCTTTAAAGTTTTGTATAAATCGTTGCCGATTCTAGGTTTTAATGATTAAATTGTTGATATCTATCGGAACAAGAGGTTGGTTTATAACTCTCCCTTTCTGCACGACTTAAATCACCTTACTTTTCTGCAAGTAATCAGGCTGATCGGCATAAATGAATAGGAGGGAGCCTCCCTTGATGGCGTCGATGATAGGCTTTGTCAGCTCTCTGGGAAGTGCGGGACATCCGAAGCTGCGTCCCAGTCGCCCGGAAGAGTGAATTACTGTCTCACTACAGTAGTCGGCTCCGTGAATCACAATGGCCCGTGATCGGGCCATATCGTTGATCCCTTTTTCCAAACCGTCAAGCAGAAGTGAGTAACCATTTCCTCCTTCATAGGTGCTGCCTGTACGATAAAATCCCAAAGAGCTTTGGTATGATCCGTTTCGGTTTGAAAACTTAGTGGCGTAGTTCTCTCCACTGTTCCGTCCGTGTGAAACATAGGAGACAAATAACACCTCTTTGTACTCAAGATCCAGAACATACATTCTTTTTTCAGTGGAAGGAAGACTGAAATCAATTACCGTAAGGATTGAATTATTATTATTTAACTTTTTATAACCCGTGAAAGCTGCTTCAAAGGCATTAAATTGAATCAATCCGTTGAGGTTCATCTCTTCATAGAGAAGCTCACAATCCCGATTGAAGAGTTTAGGTTTTACTATATCCCCATGCGAGGAATCCCCACCAATAGGGAAAGAGAGGTTCCAGAAGAGGACCAAAAACAGAGTAATAGTGAATGTACGCATAGATAAATTCAGAAAGTGATTTTCAAATATACCTTTTTTCTGAATATTTCCATCAGTCAATTACCAATACGACAGATTCTTTAACAGTTGCCCGTTCGAAAACGAGTTTCGCATGTGAGGATGCGTTTCTTACGCACATGTGCGATCGGGGTGTGGTGCCCAATGATGCACTGTATTCAATAATATTCTTTCTGGGTAGCTGTACCGGTACTCCATGGATGTATGCCCCATTGGTGAAGCGGGACGCATAAGGGGCGTAACCAGCAATTTGGGAGCTGCCATCTTGCTGGTAATACATTTTTTCCTTCTTTTGCTGAATAGCAAAGAGACCGGTGGGTGTTTCCTGGGCATAGGGAGGTTTGTGTACACCGGTGGTGGCGGGGTTCTTGCTAAGGATATTCCACGTGTTGCCTTGCTTTTCGAGAAGAGCAACATGCTGGTTGGTGACGTCAACTACTACCACCTTGGTGAAGCGGATGGTGTTGCCCCAGGGTTTCAGGTAACGGTTGGGCACGAGGTACTCTCCCTCAAAGGATACACCCTGCACACGTACTAACTCTGTGGTATCGCTATCGGGAATTTTTACGAGCCATCCATCTCTGCCGTAGCGTAGCATCTTGTCGGTTTGCGTTACGTCATAAAGCGGCACCGATTGGTATCGCTCCACGCCATACTCGTCGGACACGCGTTTATATTCGTTGCGTACAAAGCCTTCTATGGTGGGAGCTTCGCCATTCATATTTTTATAGTTACTGAATACTCCCCAGTTGCCGCCATTTTCCATTGCATTTTCAAGGTGTGCAATCTTCTCTTTTACTTTCTCCCATTGAAAGCGACGTACAGTGTCCTTATATGGATACTCATCTTCCAGTGTATATTGATCGTATTCGAGGTTTTCTGTCAACTGTATATCGGCGGCTGTCCATTCTTTTTTTACTTCCGTTATGGGGATTGTGTCGATGTCTTCTGTAGTGACTTCGGGTGTGAGGTTGTCGCTGCTGTCCCCGGGCTTACAGCCTGTTTGAATTACCAATGTGAGGAATAAAAGAAGGAGAATATGAATAGGTTGAATATTTTTGAACTCCATGGGTTTATTCTGTTATATGTGTGGTTTTTTTCAATTTGAATTGTTTTATGTAACTGATTACTTCATGTAACAACCAAACTGTACAAAATGATCATTCATTTAATAACTATTTCATAATTTGTTTGGTAGCTCAGAGCATTTCTCGCTTGCCCAGAAGGTCGGGTAGTCGCTCTGTAGTAGAACCAGTAGAATAAAGCATTCGCATTTCCTTGCGCTAAATTAAATATACTTAATTGATGTTATGAAAGTTATTTATTACAAAAATAATTGTATCTTTAAACCTAAGATATATGCAGAGAATATAGGTCAAAAGTGGACAAATAAGGTGCTGTAAAATTGTGCCTAATTCGTTGCCGACTGTAGGTTTTAAAAATTAAATCATTGATAATGATAAAGGAAAGGAGAAGGTTCATAATCCCTCTCTCCGCAATAAATGAGATATGAATAAGTCCAATTAGCTTGTAATTAGCGGTTGGACTTTTTTGTTTTGTTGTTATACAACATCTGTACAACATGGATTAACGGATCAATCCGACTCCTGGTAGACTATGCATAAATATTCGTTAGCCTGAAAAAATAATAAGGAATTAACTCAATTCCTCTTAGTGTAGCCTGAAAGCCTTAATCCTGGCATTGAGATTCTATTGAAGCATTTGTGGCGCGTCTGTCAAAATATTTGATAGTTTTTGTATACTATGCTGTTATACTTTTTTTGCAGTACTGAAGGTCTATTCTACTATTTTCACCAGGTTTATCACATGTTTTTTAGGTTGGAGTGTATCAGTTCTTTTTTCCGGGTCTTTACAAATATTTGGTATAAGAACTTCTTACCCTTACAGGGGCTGACGGATATGGCCTGCCCTTACTTGTTGTATTAAACATAGTCTTTCAAATTTCTTTTAGTTTATTTCTTTCAGACTGTTTTACCAAAGTATCCATTGTCGTTTCGGTTAATTGTTTTATAAACAGAGTGTTATGGTCTTTATTTTTTATAGATTGTTTACTTTTAAGTCTACTTCACAATTGAAAGGGAATTTTTTACTTTTATATTTGCAGCACCATATTTTATATATTTCATAATTGTCTGCTATGGAAATCGTGTAAATTATTTAAATGTCTATATGCACATTTAATTCTAAGAGATGAAAAAAGTATCATTCTATTAGTCCTTTGTTATGTATCACCAGATATTCACGCACTGGAAAATCTGGTAGAATATGTGAATACACCTTAAGGTACCGACTCTCGTTTTTAAATGGGAGATAAGCCCAATAAAACAAGAGGTATCACTAAAGATGCTGCACCGTTTTCGTTATCAGAAGCTGAAAGCAGGTAAAATATTCATTATTTCATCTTTTTTTAAAATTTTAAAATTCAAATTATGAGCAAGAAAATCATACTATTTTTCATCTGTTCTACAATTGCTTCCGGGCTGTTTTCTCAACCGGTTAGTCAGTTCGGAGAGGGGGAAAGGGTTGTCTTCCTGGGAAACAGTATTACGGATGGAGGGCGCTATCACTCATTCATTTGGCTCTACTATATGACAAGGTTCCCAAACATGAATCTGCATATACTGAATGCAGGGATCGGTGGTGATACGGCTTTCGATATGTACGAACGTTTGGATGATGATGTATTCAGTAAGAATCCCACTACACTGATCGTTACATTTGGAATGAATGATTCTGGATATCAGGAGTATAACGGAGATGACGGAGCTAGGTTCGGTGAGGAAAAATACAGGGAGACCCATAAAAATTTTAAACTGTTGGAAGGACGGTTGAAAAAACTCTCCGGTACGAAGATAGTGATGATGGGAGGATCCCCGTATGATGGAGTTGCTAAGATTGATGGTAATACAGCCCTGAGGGGGAAAAATGACGTGATGCAGCGTATTGTGGCATTCCAGAAGAAATCAGCAGAAGAAAACAACTGGCAATTTCTGGATCTGAATGCCCCTATGACAACAATTAACCAAAAATTTCAGGCGAACGATCCGGGATTCACCATTTGTGGCCTTGACCGGATTCATCCCGAAAATGACGGACACATGGTGATGGCTTACCTCTTTCTCAAGGAACAGGGATTGGATTCCAATGTAGTGGCTGACTTTGAGGTGAATGCGTCCGATAAATCGGTAGTCCGGTCGGCAAACTGCGAAATCTCCAATATAAGAGGAAACAAAGGAACACTCTCTTTTGATTACCTGGCTTATTCGTTACCCTATCCGTTAGATACGATTCCACGAGGATGGAACGCAAGGAAATCACAAGCTGACGCAATGAAATATATACCGTTTATGGAGGAAATGAATCAGGAGGTAATTAAAGTCTCCGGTTTACAGAAAGGGGCTTACAAAATATTCATTGATAATGAAGAGATCGGGAAATGGTCATCTACTGATTTGAACAAAGGGGTGAATCTGGCGGCAGAAACAAAAACACCACAATACCAGCAGGCTTTGTCTATTATGCATTTGAATGAAGTGCGGTGGGAGATTGAGAGAAATTTCCGGGACTACGCCTGGATACAATTCGGCTTTTTTCAGGAAAGGGGATTGCTGTTTGCCAATAACGGTGCATCACTTGAAGCATTGGATAAGGAAACGGGTAACAACGGATGGCTGAGAATGCACAGGGATAATTATGCCCGGATGATGCATCAGTCATTTCGTGAAACACGTCAGGCGGAAATGGACATGATCGTTTCGAAGATCTATGAGATAAATCAACCTGTAAAGAGAAAGATCACTTTGGTGAAAATTTGATTTTGTAGCCACTATTAAAAGGAAAGGAACTATTTCATTAAGCAAGAGCATAACCAAAGCTAGCTTTGGTTATGTCAAGCATAGTCTAAATTTATTGAACAATATGATTTTTGGAAGTTTAAACAGGAAGTTCAGTTTATGTGTCTTTATTTTAATTTGTTTCTTATCGGTGAAGTTGCCTGTTATGTCACAAACGACTTGGTTTACCGATGGTTATCATGGCGGTGTCTACGGTCATTACCCACAATGGCAGGCGCAGTTCATGGTAGAACAACTTAAGAAAGATCCCGGTTGGGCCATCAACTTGGAAATTGAACCTGAGACTTGGGATACGATCAGCGTGACAGATGCTGAAAACTTTAAAGTGTTCCAGGCATATTTTGAGAAAGAGAGCCCGTCAGGACGTGTAGAGTTTGTAAACCCAACCTGGTCACAACCATACTGTTATAATATATCGGGCGAGAGTATCATCCGGCAATTCCATTATGGGATGGCAAAGACCCGGGAGTATTTCCCGAGTGCCTCTTTCCTGACTTACGCCGTGGAAGAACCCTGTTTCACCAGCAGTTTGCCGCAGATTCTGCAAGGTTTCGGTTTTAAGTATGCGGTACTTAGAAATCCCAATACGTGCTGGGGAGGATATACCAGCGCTTTTGGAAAGGACCTGGTCAACTGGATCGGCCCGGACGGTACTTCTATGCTGGCTGTACCGAGATATGCTGTGGAAGAATTGTCCACAGAATCGACCTGGCAGACCGAGTCGTGGACCAACTCCAACAGTTTCATTGAGAAATGTTTTGCCAACGGTATAAAATACCCGGTAGGGATGTGTTTTCAGGATGCGGGATGGGACGGAGGTCCGTGGAAAAGTGTATACAAACCTACACTGTATACCACCTGGACCAATTATTTTGAAATGACAAAAAGAAAGGTAGAGCCGGAAGACTGGCATTTCACTCAGGAAGATATCAAGCCGGGATTGGTTTGGGGATCACAGGTACTGCAGGAAATAGCCCGGCGGGTACGGGTGAGTGAAAATCTACTCGTCACTGCGGAAAAAATGGCTGCAATGGATTATCTTTTCAACGGTGAAAGTTGGCCGGAAAAAGATTTTGCTGAAGCATGGAGAACAGTAATGCTTGCCCAGCACCACGACTGTTGGATTGTTCCCTATAATGGCAGGCCGGGAGATACCTGGGTCGACAAGGTAGTTCGATGGACTGATGCGACAAATCAAATTGCATCCGAGAAGATATTGAGTCTTTTTGACAGTACGGATAAGTTTGAATATATCCGTGTATATAATACGTTGGGATCGACACGTAAAGAAGAGGTAGCCTTAATTCTGCCGGAACATCTTCGAGGCCGGAAGATAGTAGTCGTTGACGCTAAGGGTGAGCCTGTACCCCATCAATTATCAAAAGATGCTAAGGGAGAATTAAAACTGCTCTTTGAAGCATCGGTGCCGGGAATGGGATATGCTACTTACAGGGTGAAGCAGAGTGACAAAGAGCTGCCTCCCGAAAAAAAGGTAAATCTTTCATCAGAGAGACTCACCATAGAAACAGATTATTATTTAGTAATTGTTGATCCGGCACAGGGTGGTACGATTACAAGCCTGATCGATAAAAAGAACGGGAACAGACAATTGATCCAAAACGGGGAATACCTGAACGACCTGAGAGGCTTTTTTTATAAGGAAAACAGATTTTATGAGGGATCAGAAAGCCGGGCTACGGCCTCAGTGATAGAAGAGGGAGAGTTATTCACTCGTGTGAAAGTCGAAAACCAAATTGCCGGACATAATTATTATCAGTGGATCACTTTTTACAAAAATAATCCCCGTATTGATTTTACCCTGCATATCGATTGGGACGGACAGCCACGGATTGGTGCATATGACCAGGACGATAACTATGAGGCCACTGACCGGAATAAGGCATTTTATAATGATGACTATAAGCTTCATGTGAGGTTCCCATTTAATGGTATAGATAGGAAGATATATAAGAACGCACCGTTCGATGTTACCGAAAGTCAGCTTGACAATACGCTTTATTCAAGTTGGGATAGTATCAAACACAATGTGATCCTGAATTGGGTGGATATTATCGGGCAGGAACAGGATTATGGAGTTGCACTCTTTTCAGACCATACGACGAGTTATCTGCAATCGGACAGTTTACCGTTGGGATTAACAGTACAATATGCTGGCCGGGCTTTATGGGGAAGAGATTACGGGGTTCATGGCCCCACCGAAATCCGGTATGCACTTTTGCCTCATTCCGGCGATTGGGAAAAGGGAGAGGTTGAAAAAGCAAGCAGTCAATGGAATGAACCCATGGTTGCACAATTCACAGCACGTTCTTCTGAACTACAAGAAAGATCAATACTCGAAACAACCGGCGACAATCTGGAAATAACCTCTATGGTAGTGGAGAATGATAATCTATTTATACGTATCTATAATACATCCTCCCGCGAAATTTCCCGCGAAGTGATCTGGAACTGCAGTGTAGACAAAATAGAACAGGTAGATTTAAAAGGAGATCCTATCCGTGAATTATCGTTCGTCAATAAAGGTGACGGACGATTGCTGACAACCATATCAATCCCTCAATTCGGTTTTGTGACGTTGCGGTTAATCGCAACAGCTACAACATGACTATATGTCTGATTTAGATTCTTTAAAACAATTAATATGATATCCAATCGAAACAGGCAAACACCTGTTATTCTTTTACTCGTTTTCTGTGTAATAACTGGAGTCTCTTCTTGTTCAAATGCCCAGAAAGACATAACAACAAAATTCTCACCATCGGATTATGTAAACCCCTTTATAGGGGCAAGCACCAGTACTTCGGCAGCCGGAGTTTACCACGGATTAGGTAAAACATTTCCGGGTGCAACCACTCCATATGGTATGGTACAGGTAAGCCCAAATACCATTACCGGTGGAGATAACAGTCCGGGATACAGCTATGAACACAAAACGATAGAAGGTTTTGCTTTTACACAAATGAGTGGTGTAGGCTGGTTTGGAGATCTGGGTAATTTTCTGGTGATGCCCACAACCGGCGAATTGAAAAAGATTGCAGGAAAGGAAGACGGTAGTATCTCGGGCTACAGATCGTATTACGATAAGAAATCCGAGATCGCTGAAGCCGGATTTTATTCGGTCGATCTTACCGATTACGGAATCACTGTACAGAGCAGTGCTACACCACGTTGCGGCATATTGAAGTTTACCTTTCCCGAAAATAAAGAATCACGCATTCAGATTGACCTTGCCCGCAGAGTGGGTGGAACATCTGTAGAACAATATCTGAAAGTGGTAGACAGATATACCATTAAGGGATGGATGAAATGCACACCCGATGGTGGTGGTTGGGGTGATGGAGAGGGTAATGCAAACTATACCGTACATTTTTTCGCCCGCTTTAGCAAGCCGTTGGAAAACTATGGATTTTGGAGTGCCAATATTCCAGAGGGTTGGAATCGTAAGAAAGATGATGTGGTGAGTGTTCCTTACCTTGCCAGAGTATCCGAAGCTCCCGTCATTACGGGAAAGGACGAAATTAATGGAAAACATCTTGGCTTTTATACTGAATTTGCTACTCAGAAAGAAGAGCAAGTTACATTGAAAGTTGGGATTTCATTTGTAGATATGGAAGGGGCAGAAAATAATTTCAACGCGGAAATAGCCTCACTAGATTTCAAAGAAGTGAAAGCTCAGGCACGTCAACTATGGGATAAAGAGTTAAGCCGGATTAAAATATCCGGAGGTAGCGACGACGAGAAAACCATATTCTATACTGCATTATATCATACTATGATTGATCCCAGAATATTTACCGATGCCGACGGTCGTTATAAGGGCGGAGACAATAAAATTTATTCAACAAACGAAGCCTTTACCAAACGAACCATATTCAGCGGATGGGATGTATTTCGTAGTCAGTTCCCGTTGCAAACGATTATAAATCCTTCTTTGGTAAGTGATCAGATAAATTCACTTGTTACGTTGGCCGAACAAAGTGGCAAGGATTATTATGAACGTTGGGAAATTGTGAATGCTTATTCCGGATGCATGCTCGGTAACCCGGCACTTTCGGTGCTTACAGATGCCTATGTAAAAGGAATACGCACTTTTGATGTAGAAAAAGCCTACGAATATGCGAAGAATACTTCCCGTTTGTTTGGTAATGATGCGTTGGGTTATACCCCGTCCGAACTCAGTATTTCGCATACGTTGGAATATGCCTATACAGACTGGTGTATTTCACAGTTAGCCACTGCAATGGGTAAGGACGAAGATGCAAAGGTATACGCTCAGAAATCTCAGGTTTACCGAAATATTTTTGATAAGGAAAAAGGATGGTTCCGTCCTCGTAAAGCAGACGGCTCATGGCAGGACTGGCCGGAAAACGCCCGTACAACTGAATGGTACGGGTGTGTGGAGTCAAACCCTTATCAGCAAGGTTGGTTTGTACCACATGATATGGAGGGTATGGTGGAACTTATGGGTGGTAGAAAAGCAGTGTTGGCAGACCTGTACAACTTCTTTGATAAAACCCCGGATGATTTATTGTGGAATGACTATTATAATCACGCCAATGAGCCGGTGCATTTTGTGCCTTTCCTATTCAATAAACTGAATGAACCCTGGAATACACAGAAATGGAGCCGGTATATTTGTAAGAATGCATATCGTAACGAAGTGGAAGGAATTGTAGGTAACGAAGACGCCGGACAGATGTCCGCATGGTATGTGTTAACCGCATCGGGGATTCATCCTTCTTGCCCCGGGGACACAAGATTAGAGATTACCAGTCCGGTATTCGACAGGGTAGACTTCAAGCTCGACCGTGATTACGCCCGGGGAGAGAAGTTTACAATCATAGCCCATGACAATAGTCCGGCAAATATATATATCCAGAAGGCAGTGCTGAACGGAGAAGAATATAGCGAATGCTATCTTGATTTTTCTGATATCGCTCAGGGAGGTGTTTTGGAATTATATATGGGGAGTACTCCTAATAAAAAATGGGGTAAGTAATTATTTTATATATACTTAATCATAAATAAATGCAACTTTTTATTAATCAAAAATTGTTTACAAACATGAAAAGAAAACAGAGAGCGGATGCACCTGGTGTGTTTTCCAAAATTGTAAAACGGCTGTTGATCCTGATGCTGCTATTAAATAGCGGATTACAAGCAAAAGCCTCTTCAGATCTCGTTTCTCAACAACCTGAAAGAACTGTTTCTGGTGTGGTGACGGATGAGAACGGTGATTCTGTAATTGGTGCAACTGTTGTTGTAAAAGGTACAACAATAGGTACTACTACGAATGTTGACGGAATTTTTACTTTAAGAATACCTTCAGATGCTCAAACGCTGCAGGTTTCGTATGTGGGTATGATAACTGTAGATATAACCATCGGCGATAATTCACAGTACAATGTGGTTATGAAGCCGGATGCTGTTCTGATGGAAGATCTAGTAGTTATCGGATACGGAACCCGCTCGAAAAAAGATATGTCCATAGCTGTGAGTTCTGTAAAAAGTGATGAATTGAATGAACGCCCGTCTGCCTTTAATATCATGCAGGGTATAGCCGGAAAAGTGGCTGGGGTCACAAACGTATCAATGTCTGGGAGGCCAGGCGGTTCATCTTCCCTCCGCGTTCGTGGTATGGGTTCCATCAATGCAGGTAAAGACCCTATCTATGTACTCGATGGTGTAATTGGGGTTGATCCCAATATTATCAACTCTGCAAATATTGAATCTATAGACATTCTTAAGGATGCTGCTGCAACAGCTATGTATGGCGCTCAAGGATCAAACGGAGTTGTGCTTATTACCACCAAGAAAGGTAAAAAAGGAAAAGGCTCCATTACCTACGATGGAAAGATGGGATTTGGTTTTATGAATCGAAAACTAGACATGCTTAATTCCGATGAATATATGGAAGTTCAGCGGCGCAGCTACGCTTACAGCGGACAAACCATGCCTCACCTTACTACGGCGGACGAAAAACTCTTCTACTATTCTAAAGATGCTTCCGGTAACTACCAATACGATGAGAACGGTCTGCTGATTGCTTCGCCCAAGTACAATACAGACTGGCAGAAAGAAATGACTCGCACGGCTATTACTAATGACCACATTGTATCTTTTTCATCGGGCAACGAGGATACCAGTGTTTATTCGAGTGTTGCTTACCAAAATTATGAAGGAGTGATGAAAAGTTCCGAGTACGAACGTTTCTCGGGTACTGTTAATGTAAACAGCAGGATAAAGGACTGGCTTCGCGTGCAGGTTGTAGGAACCGTAGGTAGTCAGAAAGGCAACAATAACGATATGGAGAGTTCTTTCGGTCAGGGAGCGATCCGTAATATGATAGAAATGCCGCCCATTGTACCCGTTAAGTACGAAGACGGCACCTGGGGGCGCAAGGGGGATTATAAATTTTCCGAAGAAGGAGAGAATCCATTGTTGCTGTTACGAGACAGGAGAGATGAGTGGAAATCCAACTTCTCCGTATTCAGCCTCAATTCCATTCTCGACCTAACCAGAAAGCTAACGTTGACTGTCCAGGGAGACTATCAGCAGAGCAATAGAAAGGGGATGAGTTATGCCAAAGCCGGACTTCTGGATGTAAGTGAAAACAATGGTGGGTACGCGGATGTCAACAACTCCGATAATCAGAAGCTTACCAGTGAAAACTACTTTACCTATACCGACGAGTATTTTAACGGACAACTCAGCTCTAACTTTGTATTGGGTGCCAGTTGGTATTATAATCGCAATGAAAGTTCATCCTCGGGTTCCGAACAATACTTCGATGATTCGTTTGATTATCACAACCTTTCGGCAGGAACAACATGGCACGAACCCAGATCAGGAATGAATCAGAATACGATGAACTCATACTATTTCCGGATGAATCACAGTCTCCGGGACAGGTATCTGCTGGGTGTTACATTCCGTGCGGATGGTGCCTCAAACTTTGGTATGAACAACAAGTACGGATATTTCCCATCAGTATCTGCCGGATGGCGTATTTCGGAAGAGAGTTTTTTCCAACCCCTCACCAATGTAGTAAGCCAGGCCAAGCTGAGAACAAGTTACGGCGTAGTTGGCAATGCTTCCATCCCCAATTACAGAACCATTTCACAATACGGGAACGGATCTACCATCTTCAACAAGGAGCTCACGTCGTATGTAACTTTGGCCAATTTGGGTAATAAAGACCTCAAGTGGGAATCATCACGCCAGTTTAATATTGGATTAGACCTAAGCTTCTTAAAAAACCGTTTGGAGGTAATCATGGACTATTACACCAAATCAACCCGAGACTTGTTATTCGAGAAACAGATACCTATCACCACCGGATATGCTACTACATGGTCTAACCTTGGCGAGATACGAAATGACGGCTTCGAGGCTACCATTACATCACGCAACATTCATACAAAAGATTTCATGTGGGCGACAGATCTTGTGTACTCCACTAACAAAGTGAAGACAATAGATATAAACGGAGAAACCATTGAGACAGGGAATAATACCATAGCCCGGGAAGGCATAGACTGGGCATCGTATTACGTGTATAAAAGACTGGGAACATGGAGTCTTGCCGAGGTAGAGGAAGCTGCCAGGTATGGTAAAAGACCCGGTGATATCAAGTACGAAGATGTGAACGGTGACTATAAGATCGACGAGGAAGATCGTCAGTTAATGGGTACAGGCAGGCCGAAAGGAAACCTCACCATGGTGAATACTTTTACCTACAAGGGTTTATCACTGATGGTTGACCTTAATTATGTATATGGCTTCAAGATCATGAGTATTACCCATTCCATGGGTGAAAACAGACCGTTGTACAGCAACAGTGTGAAAGATATACTTAAAGCATGGACACCCGAGAATCAAAATACGATGGTTGCCGCACTACGTTTACCGTCTGACCCATTCTTCGGCGAAAACGAAAAAGACTCCTATATGCTTCATAAAGGGGACTTCCTGCGAATCCGAAACATTGTCCTCTCGTATTCTTTCAGTCCTAAAGTGCTTAACTGGCTTAGGGAAGTAAACAACCTCTCTTTGGGAGTATCCGTTGAGAACCTTGCGTTGTTCACCAAGTACCCCGGATATGACACAGAAATGGGCGCATTTAATACAGACAACGGACAGAGCATTGACTTTTACTCATACCCTCGTCCAACAACAGTTACTGCTAACATAAAGATTACATTTTAAGTGATTAGAAAATAAATATTTAAATCAAATGAAAAAGATATATTCAAATATAAGCTGGCTCATTGTCCTGGCGGTAATTATTACGTCCTGTGACTCTTTTCTTGAAGAAAAACCAAAGACATTTCTGAATCCCGATTCGTATTACCAGAACGAAAAACAGGCTTTGGCTGCCGTGAACGGCATATACACCTTTGTTGACAATATTATGGACTCGGATATTGAGCCCGGCTCACAGAGTTTCATCTTTATGGAATTCATGCACGGATACGGTGAACGTATGCGCGGATCAGGTACACAAGACCTCGCTCAAGCCAACAGTTTGCTTATTGCGGACAATAACAGCTATGTGCAGAGATTCTGGGAAACAGCATATCGGGCTATTGAAAATTGCAACGGCATTATCGAAGGTATAGAAAGTATGGCAGAAGGGACGATAAGTGAAACCAAAAAGAACCAGTATCTCGGCGAAGCTTATTTCCTCCGCGGTTACTTCTACTTCAACCTGGTAAGACTCTATGGACCTGTGCCATTGAAACTCACGCCCACCAAAGATGTAACGAATACTGAAATTGAGTTGTCATCCATGGAAGTTGTCTACACACAGATAGATGCGGATATGACAAAAGCCGGGGAGCTGATGGAGAGTCTGGACTGGACAAATACCAGTGGGCGTGTGACCAAGGGAACCGTGAAATCTATGCATGCCAAGGTTTTGCTCACCATGGCCGGATATCCCCTACAAAAGGGAACAGAATACTATACCAAAGCCTATAACATGGCAAAGCAGGTATATGCCAGTGGAAAATTTCACCTATTCGACACCTATGAAAAGTTGAGAACTGTGGAAAATTCAGGAGAGATTATCTGGTCCATTCAAAGAGAGGCCGACAATGCAGGAAATCCCCTCCATAGTGCTCTGTTAGCTTACCCTGCGCCAGTAAAAGCTGTCTCAGCCAGTGCCGCTTACGGTGGAGCAATCACTGTTACCCAGATGTTCTTTGATACTTATCCCGAAGGGGATAAGCGCAAAGATGAAAGAAAATTCTATTATACCCAGCAGGAGGCACTTGATAAATCGGGCATGGTAGATCTCGGCAGGCTCTATATTTATAAGTACTGGGACCAGAATGCTGCTGAAGTTGGAAAATCCGGAGCCAACTTTACACTCTTAAGATATGCTGACGTGCTGTTGATGATGGCAGAAGCAAAAGCACAGGCTGATGGAGGAACCACCACTGATGCTGATGCCATTGAGGCATATTACTCCGTCAGAAAACGTGCATTACCTCAGGAAGCGAAACCCACATCCATCACCGCTGATAAGGTATTACAGGAACGTTTCTGGGAGCTTGCTTTCGAGAATCAGACCTGGTATGATATGGTGAGAACACGAAAAGCTTTACATGCTGTCACCGGCCAAATGGTAAACATGATCGGGTATCAGACCCCGAGTCATACAGCCCCATTTACAGAAGCAAGCTTGTTACTGCCATACCCGATCAGGGAAAAGAGATTAAATCCTAATTTAAAGAGGGATTGATCATTTAATCACAACGAATTGTTAGTATGAAGTACAATTATAAACATATGATATTATTGTCGTTCTTACTTTGTCTTCTTGTTTCTTGTTCCGATAAAGATGACAGCATAAGGAAGAATCCCTTTGAACCTGATAGTGGTCATACCTATATCAAAATTGCCACTACATTCAATGCGGATACGCTATACCTGTCGTGGGAACTTACCCATCCGGAAGTCAGTTTCGATAATTATCGTATTGAGTTGAGTAAACCTGCCACTGTGAAAACGGTTGAAAAAGGTGAAACAACAAGCTACTTCACCCGTGTGCCTTATAATGAACCTGTATCGGTAACTCTCTCATTGGTGAAGGGTAGCGAAGTTGTAAACGCCAACACTATCCAGGCAAAAATTGATGGTCTTGATAAGGTCATTGCCGGCATCATCATTCCCGATCAGGGAAGTGTAACTGCAGGTGATGGTATGTATTCCATTCCTTTACCCGATGGCAGGAGCATCTTCCTGATGGGTGACTCTTATATAGGAACAGTTACTAATGGACAACGACCGACTTCCGACCGTATGTATCGCAATACCTATATTGTGTATGACAACGGCAAGGTGAGCGCTATTTACGGGTATGGAGGCAACAAGAATGCTTCAGCAGCGGTACCTCCCGGTTATTCCGACGAGCAAAAATGGTACTGGCCCGGACACGGATTTGTGAATGGTGATAAGTTGTATATCTTTCAAACCCTGATGTATCAGGGAGGTGAGGGTATGTGGGGATTTATGTATGAAACCACTCATATACTGGAATATAACCTTCCCGGCTTAGAATTGAATAAGGTAACCCCTATACCGTTTAAAGGATCAACAGATGTTCATTACGGAATGGCTGCACTCAAGGATGACAATTATAACTATATCTACGCACAAGTAGATGTACGAAACGATATGGATCCCATCACAGAAGTACTGGTTGCACGGACCGCTGTAGGTAATCCATACGACAACTGGCAATATTACAACGGTTCGGGTTGGAGCGCAAATTCATCGGATGCCGTTAAGTTGGAAGGCTTATCCTCTGTACCCGTTTCGTCACAGTTCAATGTGTTTAAACTACGAGGTAAGTATGTATTGCTTACTCAGAAGAAGACTTTTAACTCCGGCGAAATATACACTTTCATTGCCGATAGCCCCACCGGACCGTGGAGGAACAAGCAACTTATATTTAAAACCTACGAACAGAATACGCCGCATTTATTGACTTACAATGCTATGGCGCATCCGCAGTTTGAGAAAGACGGGATGATACTTGTCAGCTACAACGTGAATACCGAAGTTTTTGCAGAACAGTTCAGCGACGTGAGTACTTACCGCCCCCGTTTCTTCTGGGTTGATATAGATAAGATTATGAATTAAAAGATTGAAAACGAATATTTTATAAACTAAAAAAATAAAATGATGAGAAAATGTGCATTAACAGTTACAGTAGTTTCGGTTTTACTTGCCCTCGCAAGCTGCGAAGACGATAGCCGGACAAAAATGTTGTCAGATTATCACTCTGACTTCGATATAAATTATGGGCTTTTCCACGTTTATCAGTACGATGAGGTAAACATTAATGGAATTGATCTTGCTTCAAAGTTCGACTTCTTCAATACTTTCAGGCTGACACTGCACTATACTGATAACGAGATTAGCGCGGTGACTTTCGATAACGGCGATGTGCCTTTTTCACCTTATAGCTATGAGATCCCATCCGGAAAGGTGGATGCATATCTGAATACGAACGTACTTCCCAATGAATTGCGCCTGACCGATTCGGAAAAAGTTATCGCCTACTATGTAAATGGTGAGTTTAGCATTCCTTTTAAACTGGACTGCCCGTCACTGGATTATAAATATACTTTTAAAAGCATTCAACAATAAAATTGAAATCATATGAAATTCATAAGAAAATATAAATACTATTTATCATTGGTGGCAGTCTTATTCCTTGTTGTCACCTGCATGACTATTGAAGAAATCATTCACCCCGACAATGCTCAGGTTGACAGTGATATCAACATAACAGTAAAGATAAAAATCGTTGCTGAAACTGATGGTAACAGTAAGTTGACATTTGGTATATTAATGCCTAAAGCCTGGAATGTGAAAGACAACGCTTTATTAACTCTTACCACTGATGCGGCATTTGCCGGGAACAAGGTTACCAATGAACCCATGGTATTGATGAGTGCAGCAGACAAAAATCCAACGGATGGAATGCCATGGTCTGCTTCATTCCAGAGTCGGATGGGCGTACTTGGCAATACAGGACCAATGGAGTGGGTTGTATTTAAATCGGTTACTACCTTCCAAATAAATGATAATATCCCAGATCAAAAAACCGTAGTGGGTACTGTGAATATTAAACTTCATACAGGTTCGCGTGCCGTGAAATTCTATGCGGGATACACATTCTGTGGTGAGGCATTTGGATTCAATGGTGAAAAATATCCTGATGAGGATGTGGTAGAAGCCAAACTTTTGGAGGTTACCGGTGGTGATGATCCTCAAATGGACTTCACTGCTGATCCGGCATTATCTTTTGTTCCTGCCACTTTTGGTTTCGGAGATATATTCTCAATTCGTTATAATGAGCCAAACTATATTGCCGAAGGAGGTTTGAAAGGTGGTGAGGTTCATCTGTATGCGAAAGTACAATACAGGGAAGGAGGAGTAGAGAAAGAGAAGATTGTGGACGAGATTTCCGACAAAACTCTTATGGAATCACTGGGTAATCTGGGAGCAGTGACTTCTTTCCAGAAATATATTTACCCAAGAGAGTTCTTTGATTTATCAAAGGATGCCGATATATTAGGTATTCAGGTTCATTTCACAAATAAGGATAAAAGTGTTGTTATATTGGATAACGAAACAGAAGATAACTTTGTGATAGAGGAAACCTGTGAGTAGGGGAGAATACCTGAATTAACTTAACCCGGTTCTTTGAGCAATTCTTTTAAAAGGGAAGTGTCTAAAGAACCGGGTAATTGTTGCCATGGTATGTAATAATTTTCATGCGCGTACTATTGGATGCTCCCGATTTTCATTACTTCATCTTCAAACTGATCGCTTTCTACCAATGCTTTTGCCTTTACCTTACTTTTGTAGTTATACACCGTTTGTGCGGAATAATGTAGGAATTCGGCAATCTGTTTTACATCGGTGATTCCCAATTTAATAAGAGCAAATATGCGGAGTTCATTGTTTAATTGATTTTTTTCAAGATCGTATTGTTCAGTGTTCCTGAGTAAAGAATTGAATTCCGTGACAAAATTCGGATAAAGTGCCAGAAAGGTTTTGTCGAAATTTGTATGCAGTTCATTGATGTCGGACACCATTTCATCCGTGGAGAATTTATGTAAATTTCCCATTTGTCCGGTCTTTATGTTCAGGTTTACATTCTTATGGTACCTGTGCAACTTATTGATGTAGACCGAGCATTGATTCATGAAATATCCGATGTAATGTTCTTTCACGATATTGGCTTCATCCAGTTTTTTATTCAACTGAATCAGGTCGTCGTTCATAACTCTAAGTTCTTTCTTTGCTCTTGAAACCGCTTTGATTTGGATGTACAGATAGGACAGAGTAACGATTAAAAAGATCACAAACAGACTGGTGACAATCGAATATAAACGGAGGTTTTTTTGTTGGGAGTGAATTTTCTGCAGATAAGTGTCCTCAATGATAGGTTGGATTCTTGCGATAACCGAATTTTTAAAACGGGCATTGTAGAAAAGGGCATCATCCAGGGCTATCCTGATGTAGTTGTATGCTCTGTCAACATCCCCATCATGGTATAGTTTCACGGCAAGAGACAGCAAGGCTTCGTTTTCCTTCACAGCCAACTCCATATCAGAAATAGCTGCCAGTATTAAATAATAGGATTCTTTTTCTGATTCAGCTGTCTGCGCATAGTGTTTTGCCAGATTCATGGCGGCCATGGCATACTGATGCGTGTGGGGCTGCTGGTGTCTGAAAATTGAAATCAATATTTCCTCTGCTTCAGAAAACTGACCAGACTGTTGTAATCTATGGGTAAGTTCTTTTTTGTACTCTTCCGACTGATCGCTTAGTAGATTCATCACCCTGTCTCTCCATTCTTCTTTCTCTACTTCATAGGAATAAGCATATCTTGGATCATTGATGTAGACAATGAGATTTTCAAAGTAGCGGATGTAGTTCCAGCAATACCATGCTTTGTAATGGTCAGGAAGATGGGTATAATCCATTGAACTGAAGATTTCCGCCGCCTGGAGGAAAAGTCCGGAAAGAGAATAGACATACGAAAGGTGCAACAATGATTCAGTAATGATGTCTTTTTTGTCTAATTGCCGGGCAATGGCCAGGTTTTCCTTGATATAATACTCGGCAGAGTCGCAGATGAAACTGTTGTATTGATTGATGATCTCCCTGTTGATATCTAGGATCTCTTCTTCATTACTGAGGAGTTCTTTCTCTTGTTTCAAGTCTGATATCTTTTTTTCTTTGATTTCCAGATAATTGCTGCGTTTGGATATGACTTTATCCAATTCTTTGAGTAATGAATCAGTTTTACTTTCTACGCCCAAGAGCGAACATGGGAGAATGATAATTAATATGAAAGGTAATATATATTTCACAGTAGTGATAAATCATATTGATTCACAAAAAACAATTTCTTTCTCTATTTTCTGTTATGAATCTTTTGAGTACAAAATTTATAATATAAAAAAATTAAATTTAATTTAATCAATATTGCGATTCGGAATGTAATATCTGCTTTGAAAGTACAATGTTGTCCTGTTATGAGGAAGTTTTAGTACAAATGTAGTGACTTAAATGAAATTTTCAAAAAAACCATAAAAGAGCTTGCATATTGGTTGAAAAAGCGAATCATTTTTAAGTGATAAAGAGGCTGTTTCACGGTTTTCATTTTCATGAACGAAAAATTGCCTAGTTACTTGAAAATTAGAGATTTTAAGACTATTTGAAATGGTGCAGAAGTAATGTTAAATTTTACAGACCAACGACAATGTACTACTTCCACCTCATCCAGGTGAAATAATTCCGCAAAAATAATCCGCCTTCACCAGACCACTTCCGACACCATCACATACATCGATCATCTTGAGTAGCGTGAATTCTTTACAGTTGTTACCCGAAGGAGGAGGCTACTTTCGGTACCCTGAAAAACAAAAAATTGCAAACGGTTCTTCTACAGGGATAAAGACAGGGCAGAAGTGAAGTATGTATTGTTCTCGATTGCACATAACCTGCTAAAGTGGCATTATAAGGTTTATCAGGGGCTATTTTTATCTTTTTAGATGTTATTATCTACTAAAAGAAGACAGAAAAAAGTCGTCTCATAGTTTATTATGAGACGGCCTCTTTTTGCGTGCCTGTAAATAAACGTGGACAACGCTCCAGATCTATCCTCCTTGATAGACAAAGGCAATTGCCTATTCGTTTTTCTTCGCCAGCATGTTAATGCATTTCGGTTCCGCAGGTACCC
>ENA-UOOE01000390-UOOE01000390.1-fermentation-metagenome-genome-assembly--contig:-NODE-390-length-43545-cov-4.686319_pt1 | contig 43545 bp, 37 predicted proteins | sample MGYA00245776_ERZ724021 | MGnify/ENA primary metagenome ERZ724021 (study PRJEB28704, sample SAMN03018321) | fermentation metagenome | biome: anthropogenic terrestrial biome; feature: soil; material... | reverse complement strand
GAAGCAATTAATATTGCGGCTGAATGTATAAATGATAAATTTTTATCTGATATTTTTCCTACCATAAAAGCTATTATAGGATAGGATATAAGATATCCGCCTGATGGTCCCAATACCACATTTAATCCTCCTTGAAAATTAACGAAAATAGGAATTCCCACTGCACCTAAAAGTACATATGTAATTTGAGATAGTGCACCAAGTCTACTTCCTAGGATTATTGCGGATATGTAGACTGCCATTACTTGAAAAGTAATTGGCACGGGACTAAAAGGAAGTGGAATGGAAATTTGGGCTAAAATAGCTGTCAAAGCTGTAAAAATAGCTACTATAGTAATATCTCTTATTTTTAAATTCATTTTTTTACTCCTTTCAAATATTGTTAACTAAATCATAAAAAACATTGACAATTTAATTATAATAATCAGATAATAAATTGTCAACATATAATATATCGTGGTTTACAATGTATATAGAAAATATCTTATTTCAGTTCTGATAAAATCTAAAAGTAATAGGACATGGAAAGATCCTTTATCTATTTTTGTCATCTTTGTATGACAATATATAATCAGTAGGATATAATAGAAATTATGTACAAGAGAGTAATTTAAAAGATAAAGACTATAGAGGTGATTATATTTTTATGAATAGACTATTAGAACAAATTGAATATGTTAATGGTAAATTTCCAGAAAAACAGCTAAGAGAGATAATAAATAGAAAGGAAGAATTTATTCCAGAATTACTTGAAATATTAGAAACTGTTAAATATAATTATGAAGAAATTGTAGAAAAACCCGGGTATTTTTTACATATATATGCAAGTTATTTATTAGCACAATTTAAAGAAAAACAGAGTTTTTTACTAATTATAGATTTAGTCAGTTTACCTGGCGAAATTACATATAACATTTTTGGCGATGTGATTACAGAAGATCTACATAGAATTCTGGCATCTGTTTGTAATGGAAATATTGAACCAATCAAAAAATTATTGGAAGATGAAAATGTTAATGAGTACGTAAAAATTGCTGCCATTAAAACATTTTCAGTATTATGGGTAGAAGGTGTTATATCCAAAGGTGAAATAGTTGAATACTATAGAAGCTTATTTAAAGAAAAATTGAAAAGAGAATGTTCTGTTGTTTGGGGTAGTTTGGTAAGTAACTGCTGTGAAATATGCCCGGATGAATTATATGAGGAAATTAAAGAAGCTTATAAGGATAATTTAATAGAGACTTTCTATATATCTTTAGAAGAAGTAAAAGAAAATTTTAATATTGAAGATGATGAAAGAATTTTAAACTTAAAAATGAGAGGATATGAGTTTATCAGGGATACCATTAAAGATTTGAAATATTGGCCATGTTTTCGGCAGAATATTAAATCTCAATCACAAAATGCAACCCATATTCAAAGGAAAATTCCAGATAAAAAGAAGAAAAAAAGAAAGCAGATAAAAGCTTCTAAGAAACAGCAGAGAAGAAATAAATAGAATATTTAATTGATGGACATATTCCTAAATAAGGATATATGTCCTTTTTCAATAATTTGATGAATTATTGAAAAGTGTGTAATTTATCAGAGTTTTAATCTTTTAAGGCTTAGTGAGTTTAATAAAACAGATATGGAGCTAAATGACATAGCTACAGCACCTATTACAGAATTCAAATGTCCTGTTACTGCAATTGGTATGGCAATTATGTTATAGATAAAAGCCCAAAATAAATTTTGTTTTATTTTTCTCATAGTTATTCTGGAAAGTTCTATTGCCTCCGGTAGAGCTCTTAAATCTTCTTTTAAAAGTACTATGTCACCACTTTCAATGGCAGCGTCAGTACCTGATCCCACGGCAAATCCTATATCTGCTGTAGCAAGAGCAGGGGAATCGTTTATGCCGTCTCCCACCATGGCTACCACTTTTCCTTTGCCTTTTAATTTGGAAATTTCCTGAGTTTTGTTTTCTGGCTGTACATCTGCTATTATATTTTTTATACCAAGCTTATTTGCAACCGATAGGGCTGTATTTTTATTATCTCCTGTGATCATATAAATTTCTATATTCTTTTTGTTAAGAGATTTAATGGCATCTGCTGAAGTATCCTTTATTTTATCTTGCATAGCAATAGCTCCGGCTAAAATATTGTTAACTGCTATTAGCACAGATGTTTTTCCCTGTTTTTGGAGTTTACTTAAGTTATCTTTAAGTTCCCATAAATCCACTGAATTTTCCGTTAAAAAGGTTTCATTTCCTATAAGGACCCTTTTGTTATCCACAAGTGCAGTTACACCTTTACCTGGAAAATACTTAAAATAATCCAGAGTACTTATTTCATCTTCATAATTATATTTTCCATATTTGTATATAGCTTCTCCAAGAGGATGCTCAGAAGGTTTTTCAGCTGATGCAGCTAAAATCATCAAATCTTTTTCTTCGATAATATTTAAAGATGAAATTTGTTTTTTATTAAATGAAATAATATCGGTAACATGAAGTTTTCCTGTGGTTAAAGTTCCCGTTTTGTCAAATACCACAGTATTGATTTTACAGCATTGTTCTAGTTTTTCACCATTTTTAATTAATACTCCATTTTCTGCTCCTTTTCCCATTCCTACCATTAATGCAGCAGGAGTAGCAAGACCCAGCGCACATGGACAGGATACTACCAAAACTGAAACAGCATGAATTATAGCAATGTCTATAATAAATATCTGCTGATCGAAAATCACAAAATACCATATAACAAATGTAAGGGCTGATACAGCGAGTACAGCAGGTATAAATAATCCTGATACCTTATCTGCAATTTTTTGAATGGGAGCCTTGCTTTCCTGGGCTTCTTCGACTAACTTTATTATGTTTGAGAATACAGTATCATCACCAACTTTAGTAGCCTTAAAAGTAAAAGTACCATTTTTGTTTATAGAAGCACCTGTTACCAAATCATCTTTTTTCTTTTCAACAGGTATGCTTTCTCCCGTAAGCATTGATTCGTCAACATAAGAGTAACCTGTAAGTACAATGCCGTCTACAGGTATTTTTTCACCTGGTTTTACCATTAGAATGTCACCTATGGATACTTTTTCAATAGGAACTGCATGTTCAATATTGGTTTTTAGTATTCTGGCTGTTTTGGGCTGGAGCCTGTTTAGGGCTTTTATGGAAGTAGCTGTTTTACTTTTTGCAATGGATTCCAGATATCTTCCAAGAAGTACAAGGGTAATTATAGTAACAGAGGATTCAAAATATAAATTTACCATTCCTAAAGTATATGTTACAGTTTCAAAAAGTGCAATGTATAAGCTGTAAAAATATGCAGCGGTAGTTCCTATGACAACCAATAAGTCCATGGTAAATGCTTTAGCCTTTAATGCGTAAAAGGAACTCTTGTAAAATCTAAAACCTATTATGAATTGGACTATAGTGGCCAGTGTAAGCTGAAATTTCCAGTTATGTAGCTGTGAAGACTTAAATCTTAAAGTTTCCATAGTGTTTCCCCACTTATTAGCTGAATTAGGGTCAAAAGTATTGTGGCAGAATCCTGTAGTACCAAGTATCATGCCTAGTATTAATGGAATACTTAAAATAGCGGATATTATAAATAAATTTCTAAGCTTGTTTCTCTCAATTTCCTGTCTTGTAAGGCCTTTATCTGTATTTTTTTCATTTTCCTCTCCCACAGAAAAACCCAATAATTCTATTTTTCGTTTTATGTCCTCTAAGTTTATTTTATCACTATCGTACTCAAATCTTGCTTTTTCAGTAGCATAGCTTACATTTATTTTATCTATACCTTCAATTTCAGAAACAGCACATTCTATTGTAGTAGAACATAATGTACAAGTCATACCGTAAACTTTTAATGAAGCATTTTTAATCATTCTATCACATCCTTATAATTTAAGATAAAGTAATTCAGAGGTTCAGGTGGAGCCTGCCATAGAGAAATGCTTGTCTTCATCTGAACCTTGGGAGAACTTATGGAGGCGCGTAGACCTGCTTATTTCCCACTTTAAAGAAGATAGGAGTATTAGCTAATTGCCGCGTTTGGATAAAATTAAAGACCAATAATCTATAGTAATAGATTATTGGTCTCCAGATTTCTGGTCAACAAAGTATAATTTCTTGTATTCTAGCATGATGGCAAGCTTCTGTCAACGATTTGCAATAATTTAAAGATATTTAGATGAATTAACTAAATATTAACAATGTCTACATGTAATCTACATATTTTATTCATTGACATATGATTTTGTAGCTAACTAGAAAGCTAGAGGCTGAAACTTTCTTTAATTATAAAAAGAAGGTTTTGACCTTTTTTATTTAAAATTTAAAGGAGAATAAATTATGAAAAGCAAAAAATTAGTGTATTTAGTACTTTTGGCAGATCTGACAGCTTCAGCTTTAGGAAATTCTATAAATTCAACTGTTACGGAGGAAATATCCGCAAACAGTGAGGAAATCAGTGCATCAGCTTCCAGTCTTTTAGTTAGAAGGAAAGTAATATTTTACAGCAGTTTGTCTTAAAGTAAAAAAATATAACATTATAAGCCCTATATGGAATTTAATCTTATAGGGTTTTTATTGTAAATTTTTTATCCGATGATAATATAGTTGACAAATTCGTACTACGGGTATAGTATAGTAATAAAGACTACATTTGTAGTATGAAAGGAGGGAAAAATGTTGGGTAAAACACCGAAAATATCTGATTCAGAATGGGAGGTAATGAAAGTATTATGGAAAAAATCACCTCTTACCTCTAGTGAGATAATTGAAATTTTAAAAGAATATATTTCTTGGAATCCAAAAACCATTCATACTCTCATTAGTAGATTGGTAAAAAAGGATGCCATTGAAGTAAAAAAAGATGCCCCTTTTTATTTATATTATCCCAAGGTATCTCAAGATGAATGTAGAAAAATGGAAACAAGATCTTTTATTAAAAAAGTTTATAATGGCTCAATTCATCTATTAATTTCTAATTTCATTAAAAATGAAAAATTATCGGATGAGGAAATAGAGGAATTAAAACAAATACTGGATAAAAAAAATAGTAGAAGGAGATGATTTATATGAATCTTTCTTCTATATTTAAAATGATTATTTTATCATCTGTTATAGGAAGTGTAATTGCAATTATCATTCTTATAGTAAAAAGGATGTTTAAAAAAAGGCTTAATGCTTTCTGGCAATATTATATATGGTTCTTGCTTATTGTAAGATTAATTATACCTGCTGGATTTGAAACTCCTTTAAGTAAATTTAATAAGATAGAATTTGCTGCTGAGAAAATTCAAGTACATTCAAATTCATCTAAAACTACCGATGATTTGGAAAGTGCGAGTAAAATTAATTTACAAAATGGCAGTAAAGTTTCAGGGTTAAAATTAAATGAAGAGGGCAGCTTAAAAGAAACAGTATCTAAAGATTTTAACTATTATTTTAATATAGCGGGTATAATTTGGGCATCAGGTGCTGTCTTTTCTTTTCTTATTGTGTTATTTATAAATGGAATATTTGTATTTAAAATAAATAAACAACCTTTTTGTAAGGATGAGGATACACTTAGAACACTTGAGGAATGTAAATCTATTATGAATATTTCAAGATCTATACCAATAATTTGTGATAGATATGTAAATGTGCCCTCACTTTTTGGAAATATAAAACCTAAAATTTTAATTAGTACAGAGTTAATATTTAAGCTTTCTGTTGAAGAAAAAAAGTATATTTTTTTACATGAACTCTCCCATTTTAAGAGAAAAGATATTTTTATAAGCTGGATAATGTTGTTTTGTGGAATACTTAACTGGTTCAATCCTATAATATGGCTTTCCCTCCACAGAATGTGGGAGGATTGTGAATTAGCTTGTGATGCTTATGTACTATCTTATTTAAAAGAAATGGAACAAAGAGAATATGGTAGAACAATTATCAATTTGGTGAAACTTGTATCAGATATTAAGTATATTCCTGGAACTACAGGAATAGTTAGTAGTAATTCAAATATGAAGAGGAGGATAATTATGATAAAAAAATTCAAAAAAAGTCCATATAAATGGGCAATAGCTGCAATTTGTATTTTAATAGCCCTATGCATGACTGGTATAACCAATTCACCTATTAAAGCCGAAGCTTTAAAAAATGTAGGAGAACCACTGGAAGAACAACAAGATAATATAAATTATGTAAATATAGTAAAGGGATTTTTACCTGCAAATTCACAAATTGTAACTTCTGGTAATACAAAGGAAGAAGACAATGTTTTATTAAAGGATTTAGATAATGATGGTCAAAAGGAAATTATAACTGCTTATAAATTATCAGGACAACCAATTAGTGCAGATGAAAAAATAAATTTACTTGTTCTTAAAAGAGTAGGGAAAAAATGGTTTAAAGCTTTAGATGAATCTGGACAGGGCTTTAAGTTGGATTTAGTATTAACTGCAGATATGGATGGAGATGGAAGAGAAGAAGTGCTTTTAAGTAGAAGAATTGGGGGAACTGTAGGAGAGATTTTTGTGTATCAATGGAATAATAATATGTTGAGTAAAGTTTCAGGTGAGAGTTTATATTATTCTAAGCTAGATATAGTAGATGTTCCAGGTAAAAATATGAAAGATATAGCTGTATGGCAGCATGATACTGGGGATGCTTACATGATAGATATTTTAAAGTGGAATGGAAAAACCTTTGTTCCAGAAAAAGTTGATTGTCCTAATTATTTTAAACAGTCAGTGGTACCTTATTATGAGCAAAAGGTAAAGGAAATGCCAGGAGCCGGCTTTTATTGGTACTACCTGGCAGAGGCACAATTAAAGTCAGGGGATAAAAAGGGAGCCCTGAAGTCCGCAGAAAAAGGATTAAAGTTAGATACAGGATATCCTCCAAAAGAATATTTTAATGAGATTGAGGAAAAGGCTTCTAAATAATTATCTATTAAATTTAATAACACTCTTTTATTATATAGCAACTCTTTTTTATACTTTTAGCTTCTTTTTTTATGGATGCTGTTTTTTCGCCAATGGTCTCAATACTGGAGAAGTTTCCTATATTACCATAGATGCCTGCAATAGATAGGGAAGGAAGTGTAAATATATCCTTATTTCCTTTCCTGTCTATATGTTTAATATATCCGTTAGCTTTATCTTTTTCATTTAAAAAATCCAATATACCTGTATCGAATTTTTTAATAATATTTTCACATAATTGTAAACAGCTATCCAAAGAATTTTCTATTATAGAGAAGAAATCATCCCCTCCAATATGGCCTACAAAGCTATTATGCGGAAACAAACCTCCTATTTCTGATCTTATTACCTCAGATGTAAATTTAATTACTTTATCTCCATTTTCAAATCCATAGGTATCATTATAGACTTTGAAATTATCTAAATCAAAATATAAAACGCAGCATTTCTTATTAAGGGAAAGAATATCCCTAAGTTTATTTTCTATAATTGAATTACCAGGTAATTCTGTTAAGGGATTAAGCTGTTTTGCATAATTATATTCCAGCATTGTAGTATAGTTAAGGAGTGTCTTTATGGTGACAATTCCGTAATATTTATTATTTTTAGTTACAATGACATAGTCATATATATTGTCAATTTTTCGTTCCATGGCAATTTTAGAAACCTGGTTTACAGGGATATAGTAATCTACTATTATAGGATTGGAATCCATAACTAAAGATATGGGACGTCTGGAAAAAATAGCAGCACCATATTGAGTTGCAAACACTGAATCTAAAGAATGTTTCATTATAAGTCCCACAGGAAATTTATCATTTACAATACATGCCCCTGTGATATTATTATTATGAAAATACTCTTTTATAATTTTACAAGTAGTATTTGTATTAAATGGTTTGTCTAAACGTGTAATCTTACCTATGTAATTGTTTGAAGAAGAAATAAACCTGGCATTTTTCATTTTATGACAAGATAAAATAGTATTTTTTACATAATCAGGTATATCTAAAAATGCTCCTGCAGGCGGGCTGATAAAATACCCTTGTCCTGCATAAACTTCAAGGTTAATTAATGTTTTAAGTTCTTCTTCACTTTCTATACCTTCAGCAATTAGTTTCATATTAGTTACTTTAGATAATCGTACAAAACATTCTATTAATGCTTGTTTAAAAGTATCTTTATGGATATTTCTAATTAAATCCATATCAATTTTTATATAATGTGGATGTATCTCACTTAGCATTTTAAGACCTGAGTAGCCAGAACCAGTATCATCAATGGCAATTTTGTATTCTTGATCTATATAATTATTAAGTACAGATCTGAAATTTTTATAATCTTCTATGGAAGTTTTTTCAGTTATTTCAAAAATTATTATTTCAGAAGATATATTATTTTTTGAAAGGAATTCTTTTGTAAATCCACGCTTGAATTTTTCATCTTTAAAAATGTATGGATCCACATTGATAAAGAGAAATTTGTCATCCGGAATATCCGATGCTCTCTCAATAGCTTTTGTTCTACATAAAAGTTCTAGCTCCCAAGTTCTGTTATGAAGATTGGCAACGGAAAATAATTTGTCAGGGTTTTGCAGTAAGGAGTTTCTAGGACCACGACTTAATGCTTCATATCCAATAATACTTCCATCTGTTAAGGATGCAATGGGCTGATATACAGTAGAAATATCTGCATTTTCAATTATCTTTAATAGTTCATGAAATTCTTTATTATGGAGATTATTTAATGATTTACATGACATTATACATGCCCCCGAATTATTATATTATTAAAATAAAGTGAAAAAATAAGTAAATAGATTCTTATGACATAAATATATCATAAGAATCTTATGTATAATTCGTAATGATGTAAATTATATGTTAAAAGATTTTAATGTAATAGAAGTGTAAAGTTATGTATAATCCTGTCGAGAACATAATATTTAAAAATTCAGCAATAAAAGGCTATAAAATAATTAATTGGAGGCTTGAATGTCAATTCCGAAGATGAATTAGGGCATATGGCTCAAGACCTAAATAAATGGAGAATATAAGTTTACAAGTTTCTGAATCAACACATATAGATTATTATAAAAATAATGCTGTTGTTTAGATATCCTTAAAGAAGTATTTGAACGGCAACATTTATTTTTTACTCTTTTTAATTAACGATTAATTTGGTTAATGTAAAGCATTATATAAGTTTATATTCTGCTAAGCATAGTTACTCCAGCTACAGCCCCCCAATCCATTAGAGTAAGAGCTTGGGTTCCAAAGTAAGGATTTAAAAATGGTATGTATATGGTACCCAACAACATAGCTATAGAAGAAGCAGTTGCAATACTAGTACACCTATTAGGCAACTTTGATTTATTTCTTCTACAATCATAAACATTAGCAAGCTGAGAACATACTAAACTGGAAAAGGCTAAAGTTCTTGCCTTATTTAATCCAGCACCTAATAATATGGAACCTTCAAATATTGCGAAAGTGGTTAAACCTATTCCAATACCTCTTCTAACAATCTGTGATCCTAGTTTCTTATCAATTAATGGTTCATATCTTTTTACAGGTGGATTATCCATAACTTCTTCACTGGAGGGTTCTGTTGCCAGTGTAGAACCTAGAATACTTTCTGAAATTACATTTATCCATAATATTTGTATGGATATAAGTGGCAAAATTCCTCCTACAGTTGAAGCTAATGCAATAGCTATTACTTCACCTATGCTGCCTGCCAATAAATATCTCATTGAATTTTTTATATTGTTATTTACAGTTCTTCCTTCTTCAATAGCGTTTACTATAGTACAAAAATCATCATCAACAAGGGTTATAGATGCAACGTCTTTTGCCACATCACTTCCATTGCTTCCCATGGCTATACCTACATTGGCTTCTTTTATGGCTGGCGCATCATTTACTCCGTCACCGGCCATGGCAACCACATATCCAAAACGCTTGAAAGCCTTTACAATTCTATGTTTTTGCTGTGGTGATGTTCTGGCAAAAATTTGTATTTTTTGAATTTTAGAATCTAGTTCTTCCTCAGTCATATTCTCCAGTTCATTTCCTGATATGACCAATCCGTCGGTTAATAGACCCAGTTCTCTCCCTATAGCAGATGCAGTATTTTTATGATCCCCCGTAATCATTACAACTTTAATTCCGGCATTATGACATTTTTGTATGCACTTTTCAACGCCTTCCCTTGGAGGATCTTCCATTCCTACCAGCCCGAGAAAGACGAAATTATTATCAATATCTTCAGAAGATCTATTACCTACTTTTTTGTATGCAAAAGCTAAAACTCTAAGAGCATTTTCACCCATTTCATCACATACAGATAATAATTTTTCTTTATCCGTTGATGTTAGCAATCTTTCAACTCCATCATCATATATTGTTTTACACTTTTCTATAATGCAATCTAAAGAGCCTTTACAATATGCTATTTTTTCATCTGGGTTTTCCACTACTACTGTCATAAACCGTCTACAGCTGTCAAAAGGAATTTCTTTTAGTCGTTGATTGACTCCTCTTATTGCATATTCATCTAAGTCCAGCTTATGTGCAGCGGTTATTAGTGCTCCTTCTGTTGGATCTCTTTCTATGATCCATTTATTTTCTTTATTTACTAAAGAAGCATTATTACAAACTACTCCTGCAGTTAACAATTTTTCTAAACTAGTCTTTTTTGTTGGGTCACCTTCAATAAGATTAATTTCTCCTTTTGGACTATATCCTGAACCGGTTACATCGTATAAACATTTATCTGTATAAATTCTCTTTACTGTCATCTCATTCATGGTGAGTGTTCCTGTTTTATCACAGCAAATTACATTAGTAGAGCCTAAAGTTTCTATTGAATTTAACCTTCTTACAATTGCATTGTGCTTGCTCATTCTCTGTACTCCCAGGGCCATTGAAACAGTTACAATAGCTGGAAGACTTTCAGGCAATGCCCCCATGGAGAAGCTTACGGACATGGTTAATACTTGAGCCAAACTTCTGCCTGCCAGCAGTGCGCCAAAACCGATAACAGCACAGGAAATTAAACATATCTTAGTTAATTTTGTAGTGAAATTTTGTATTTTTAATTGGAGAGGAGTAGCCTCCGATTTTATGTTTTGAAGTATTGCTTCAATTTTCCCAATTTCAGTATTCATTCCTGTAGCTACTACAACTGCTTTTCCTCTTCCACATATTACATCAGTACCCATAAATAACATATTATGTCTACTTCCCAGTTCAGTATATTTATTACAGGTATCTACGGACTTAACTACAGCAGTGGATTCGCCAGTTAGTGAAGCTTCTGTAGTTTTTAAATCATTACATTCAATTATCCTGGCATCAGCAGGAATTTTGTCTCCTGCTTCCAGTAGGATAACATCACCAGATACTAAATGTTTAGCATTTATATATCTCTCTTTACCATTTCTGAGTACCCTAGTTTTATGTACAATCATATCTTTTAAAGAATATAAGGATTTTTCTGCCTTATATTGCTGGGCTGTTCCAAGTATGGTTTCTATAAGTACTATACCAAGTACAGCTATGGCATCAGGTATTTGGCCTAAAAAAAATGAAATAGCACTAACACCTAAAAATAACTTTATTGAAAATTCATTTAAATTTTTCATAAATTTAGATAGTAAAGAACTTTTCTTTTTTTCTGATAGAACATTTAAGCCTAATTCTTTAATCTTTTCTTTTGCAGTTTTATTGGTTAAACCAGATTGGAAATTTGTTTTAAGTATATTTTCTATTTGGCTTTTATCCATAGTATGCCACATTGTTAAGCCGTCAACTGGTGTATTTTTGCCCGATGGGGGAGTTCTAATATCTTCAAAGGCAATAGACTCTGACATTTCTCCATCAGTTCTATTGATTCTGATTACATTAGAGTTATATTTTATTTTTGACTTTCTTATATAAATGTTAATTTGGCTTTCTATATGGCTTTCTGATACCATGTTTTCATCAAATATTATAAGTACTTTGCCTGTTATGGGATTAGCTTTTGCTTCAGCTACTCCTTTAATAGACATAATGAAATTAGTTATTTTTTTTGACATGTTTTCATTTCTGTATACAGATTTGACAGGTATTCTTATCCTTTTATATAAAATGTGGTCATCTAATTTTTTGATATTTGCCCTATTGTTAAACATATAAAACACTCTCCATCATCTTTCTTTAAAATTAATCTAATACATATCTAAATAAGTTTCCCCAAGATTCTCCCAACTATTCCCTAATATTTTAAATTTATTTAACATAGATTTTATATTGCTTTTACCTTATTAGCGTAAAATAAAAATCAACAATCAAATTCCACCTGAATCTAAAGAATTATTTGATATAAAATTATTGAAATAAAAGGAGATAATTATGATAGATTCAAGTATTTATTTTGAATATTATGTAAGTGAATTTGAAAAAGTTTATATTTTGTTAATAGAAAAAGAGTTAGACATTTTTTTTTCTAAATGCTTAAAATCAGCTGAAACTTATTCGGTAGTTATAGCTAATAAGCCCTTATTACATAATAAAGAGATGTTCCAGCAATTGGTATTATCTTCTGAAACCATTAAAAATTTTTCAAAAAACATAATATTAAAAATCAATGAGCAATTTAAGAATAATGTGAATGATTTACATATAAATTATGAATGTATAAATTCATTTGATTTCAATAGGTGCAATAATTTTCTTGAAAATACTATTAAGAATTTCACAACTACTCAAATAGTGACAAAAGTCAGTGAAAAAATTATGGATTTTACAATCTCATGTATGTTTGATGTATTATTTTCTGACATAGTGATAAATAACTTATGTGAAAAAATAATTTCCGGCAAAGAAATATTGCACAAAAATAATCTTCAAAATCAAGTAAAGAAACAAGAGGGATTAATTTATAAACAAATAGAAGGATTTTTAATTAATACAAAAGTAAATTTAAGAAACCAGTTAATTAAAGTATTTATTACATCCATAAACAGCATTGAGAATATGGAAGAGTTAGTTTCAATTGCATAATAAATTGTAAAGAGCCTTTTGCAGTAGTCAAAGGCTTCTTTGTGAATAGTATACAAATTATAAGAAAATTAATATTATATCTAATCCATCCTTTTTGTCATATTCTTTTTATGTCTGCTCATCTCTATTCCTCCAAGAACTATATGTGCTAATCCAAAACCAACTGCTCCAGCAGCAACCAACGGTACTATTTCCATAGCTGTTAAAGCAGCTCCAGTAGCTGTAACTGCTGTTCCCAGAAAGGTTGGAATTGCTCCTCTGCGAACTTTCATATTAAATTCCTCCACACTAATTATTTAAAATTTTATATTATATATAATGCCATTCATTATATTAATTTATGCCTAAAATATTTTATAAAATTATGAATTATTACAGATATATGCTGTGGTTAAAATTACCTTGTTCAGGTATAGAAAAAAAAAATCCGAGCATAATAAAATGTATATAATTTAAGGAGGTTGTAATCAAATGGATAATAATGGGACACATTCAATGGAAGGAAAAAATGTAAATGGTAACAGTTCAACAGAAAAAATTGAAGAGCTGCAGAAGAAAATGCAGCAGGAACTTGTCGATTTACAGCAAAGGTATAGTAAAATAAACGAGAAAGTAGAGGAACTGCAAAATGATAAACTGGATATAAAAAATAGTATTAAAGTTATGAACGATAATTTTGGTCATATGAGTAAAAATGTTGAAAATATATTATCTAAGCTTGATAATATTAATACAAAGAATAAAAAATTAAATGATGATCATATTGAAGATGATAGAATTGATATTTCAATGAAAAAAATGATATTTAATCCTCTAAGAAAACTGGCAGTGGGAACTATAGCTTCAATTCTTGCAGTAACAGATAAAGTAACTGAACTAACCTGTGGAGCTAAAGAAGGATTAGAGGATATAGTAGCGGAGGTACAGTATCAACGCAGGAAAAAACACATGGCTAACATGGATGAACCTGAAAGTGTAAAATGATCAATTTAAATTATAACAGGATAAAAATTATATCCTCCTTACCGGGAAGGCTTAGAGCTAATGTATCTGATCTCTTTAGAAATGATAAAATAGCATTTAATATAAAAATTATACTGATCAGATCAAAGGGTATATTTTCTGTTAAACCAAGTAAAGTGACTGGAAATGTTCTTATTAATTATGATACTGCCCATATATCTGAAAATGAAATTATAATTATTTTAGACGGATGTTTGAATATTAAAGATAAATTAGAGATTGCTGGAGATGTAAATAATGGTTCATTATATAAAATAATATTCCATACATTAAATCCTCTATCATTATTCGGAAAAAAACGAGGTAAAGAAATATATGAAAATGAATATATAAGTTCTAAGAAAATAATAAATATTTCATTAATTATGTCAGGTATTACGCTTTTAGTTACTAATAGTATATCTAAAGCTTTTTCAGTGCTTATTTTAGGCTATCCAGGAATTTTATTTTCTATAGCTTTAGTTTCATATTATTATGCATCATCCAAGCTAAAATATAATGGTATATATTTTAAAGATTACCATTATATTTATTCAATGGGCAATATGAATACTTTATTGATAGATAGCAGCTTATTTTTAAATGAGTTTTATAAGCACAATAGCTCATTATCACATTTAGACAGAATGAATTTTGAGAAACTTGTAATATTAAGGCAATTAGAGAATCCTGTTTCTGATAGAATGAAATCAATTATAGAAGATATACGCTTGTTAGGAATTAACAATATATCCATAATTGGAAATTGTAAAAATGTTGTTATAAACTATATTAGTTATTATTTAGGAATAGATATATTAGATTATGAGGTTTTGAAATATAATGCTAACTATGATTTTAATAATAAAACAAAAGGAAAAAAAGCTTTTCTGGTTACAAATGAATTTTTAGAGGAGTTTGAGGAATATTTATACCATGATCTGGTTATATGTGTATATAAGAATTATGCTACTATGATGGATATGTTAAAAGGTAATATTAACTTTGAATGTAATCATATGGATAAGTTACCTTCAATAATAGAACTAAGTTATTTTTGCAGTGAAATAGATGTTCAAACTAAGAATGTTGCTGTAACACTGAATATAATTGGAATGTTACTATCAATTATGGATTATTTAAATCCATTAAAAACTATAATATTTTATAGTTTTAATATTTTGATTTCAATTTTAACTTTAAAATTTAGATTAAAACTTTATAATATCGAAAAAAAATAATAATTTATCATATATAAAGCACAAGTTATACTTATATCATATTTTTATAAATTAATATACTAAAATATTGTTCATAAGGGGTTAGTGTATGAAAGATAATAAGGATAATTCAGCTAATTTAGTATTATTAAATAATAATTTAGATAAAGTAAAAGAAGTATTACAAGATTTGTTGATTTCTAGTTTAGAGGAGATTAAAAATAATCCATCCTCTGAAGAGAAAATATTAACATTGTGGTGTAATTCCATAAAAAGTTTTAATGACTTCTTTTTTCAAGAATTTGAAAGGACAAATAATAAGAAGTTGTATAAACGTATAATGAGGTTAGTAATGTTTAAACATTGATAATTATAAATTTTAAAAGCACTTATTTATAGAGTGGAATGAAATTCAATAGCACTTTAATCAATGAAAGAATAAAATTGTAATAATTGCCCATGGAGGATTTTAATTATGGTAAACAAAAAATTTTTATATGGCTTTGCAGCTGGTTTAGTTAGCTATAGATTTTATCACAACGTAAAAAACAATATAAGACCTATGGCCATGAAAATGATAAGAAATACTCTGGCAATTAGAGAAAATGCAAGAAGTTTTATTGATGAAATAAAAATAGAAGTGCAAAGGCAAAATAATGATATATGTAATACAGTTTCTGAAATAGATAGACAAAAGGATTTTAAATTTTTAGAAGAACAAAGGCATGCATTGGATAAAATGTCTGAGTTAAAAAAACAGTTAGAAAGTATATCTGATAAAGTTGATAATTTTTAGCTTTAAAAAGGAGGCTGTATTTTAAAATTGAAAGAAGTAAATATATTACCTGGGCGTATTAGATTTAAAACTAATAAAATCTATAGAAACAAAGTATTAGCTAAATATACGGATATATATATTGGAAATATATATGGAGTAAAATATAGTAATGTAAGCTGTAATACTGGAAGTATTCTTATAGTATATGATGAAGCAAAGACAAATATGAAATTAATTAAACATAGTATAGAACAAGTTTTATCATCTAAAATAAATTATGATTCTAAAAGTCTGGATTCTTATAATTCATATTATGAGATTAAGCAAAAAACAAATAAAGTTAAGGCTAAACTTGTATGGTCTGGTTTAGTCTATTTGTTATTTAGAATCAAAAATTCTATATTTGGGAAATCTTTCATTGGCAGCAGTATAAGGGCATTAGGGACAGCTTCTGTAATTACTATTGTAGCGGGATATCCTTTTCTTAAAAATGTTTATAAGAAGTTTACAAAACATATTTATTTAAATTCAGAATTCATCTTAAAATTAGCGGCTATGTGTCTTACTGTTTTAAGAGAAAGTACAGAAGGTTTATTATTAATTGCTTTAATTGATTTTAACAATTACATAAAATTATCTGCTGACTTAAAATGTCAGAAATTATTAAAACATAATATGGTTACCCCTCCTAATACCGCATGGATTATCACAAGTACTGGTGATGAGATATTAACTTCAATTCATTCAGTACAGTTAAACGATATTATATATATCCACAAGGGTGAACTAGTTCCAGTGGAAGGAGAAGTTTTAGATGGCAGTAGTTTCATTAGCAATTTTTATCGCACAGGCCAACCCACTGTATTTCCTATAAGTAAAGGAAATACAGTATACCAGGGTACTGTAGTTTTATCTGGTAATTTAAAAGTTCGCATAACAAAAATTCCTCAGGTGTTAAATAAAGATGATATCTCTTTTGAACAATTAAATTTAAATAAGAGAGTAGTTAAATTTCAAGATAGAATTGTAGTTATTGCTGCTTTATTAGGAATTACATGTTATATATTTACAAGAGATATATTGAATGTTTTATCAATAATATTGGTCTTGTGCCCTGAATCATCTGAATTAGCTTTAAATACTGGAATAAAAAATTATATTCATTTATTGAGTAAGTATAATATATACCTTAGAAATCCCAACACCTTTGAGAAAATTATAGATACTAACAGTATAGTTTTCGATAAAACAGGTACATTAACTTATGGAAATATGGAGATTATAGATATACAGTCTTTTGATAAAAACTATACTGATGAAGCTATACTTAAAATATGTTCATCCTGTGAAGCACCTAATTATCATCCTATATCTAACACTTTCAAAAGTCAGTTACAAAAATCACATAATATAGATAAAATGCAGGCAGCTGAGGATTCCTTAGTAGAAAATGTAAAAAATTCCATATTGATACCGTCAAAAGGAGTAAAAGCCGTATACAATAATCATACAGTTCTAATAGGAAATGATGAATTTTTCATGGAAAATAACATAGCTTTAGATGAAGTACTAGATAAATACTTACATTATAAAAATAAGCTATACACGCCTATTCTCATCAGCTTAGATGGCAAACTTACAGGCATAATCATAATGCGGGAAAGTATACGGCATAGTTCTTACGAATTAATTCCTAAGATTAAACTTAAGGGGATAACAAATTTATCTTTATTGACAAGTGATAGTTATGACAGAGGTAAATATGTTTCTGATATATTAGATATAAATAATATCTATGGTGATTGTAATGATGAAGAAAAGCTAAAGATTATAGAAAAGCAGAAAATATATAATACAGTTATGATGGTAGGAGATGGTTTAAATGATGTATCTGCAATGAGGGCTGCAGATGTAAGTGTGAGCTTTGCAGATTCATTCTGTGATCAAATCAAGTTAAATTCAGATTGTATAATATTTGAAGATAATATGGTTAGATTGAATGATTTAATTACGTTGTCTAAAAGTTCTTATAAAATAATAGATATGAATATTAAAATAGCAAATTTATATAATATTACGTTTGGTGCTCTTGCATTAATGGGAGGATTCAGTGTATTTGCTGCGAAATCAATAAATACAATAAATTCCATTTTAGTTTTAATTCTTAATGAAAGAATTAAATGGATTTTTCTCAAAACTTAATTATTAATAGTATTTTAGTGAATTTTAATTACATATATTTAAAAATGTACCTTTATGATATTATGTAGTAAGTGTTTAGACTAAAGAAGGTGCAATATAAGTGATAGATATTAATTGGAAACCGAATAAAAATTCTTCTAGAACTTTGTATAGACAAATTGTAGATTATATAATCAGTGAAATATCCAGTGGAAACTTTGCCATAGGTACTAAAATTCCTTCTCAAAGAAAACTTGCAGAGATATTTGAAGTAAATAGAAGTACTATAGTTGAAGCTTTGGATGAGTTAAAAGGCAGGGGACTTATTGAAGGCAATAAAGGAGGTGGTACTACAATAATAAATAATACATGGTCCTTACTTTCCTCAAAACCAGAATTGAATTGGAAGAATTATATTGAAGGAAGTATTCATAAGCCGAATCTCCGTACCATTCAAATGGTTAATAAGCTGGAATATGAAGAAAATATAATTAGACTTGGAACCGGGGAACCAGGTCCTGATTTATTTCCCAGGCATATGATGAATAAAGTTTTAAATAGATGTTTAAATAGAATTACTTCATTAGGGTATCTTGAGGCAAAAGGGTTGTTGGAATTAAGGCAGGTAATTAGTAAATACATAAAAAAATATGGCATACAGATACCACCTTCTTCCATACTTATTGTTTCTGGAGCACTTCAAGCATTACAGCTTATATCACTAGCTCTTTTACCTCCAGGATCTAAAATATTGGTAGAAGATCCCTCCTATTTAAAGTCTTTGCATATATTTCAGTCTCTTGGAATGAATCTGACTGGTTTGAAAATGGATGGTGAAGGAATTATTCCTGAGGAAATACAAAAAAATGTAGGAAAGAATGCTGCTAAAATGTTATACACCATTCCTACATTTAATAATCCGACAGGAATTGTAATGAGTGAAAAAAGACGTATGAAAATTTTAAAATGCTGCGGAGATTTAAGAATTCCCATTGTAGAAGATGATGTCTATAGAGAATTGTGGATAGAAAAATCTCCTCCCATGCCTCTTAAAAGTAGAGATAAAAATGGTAATGTATTGTATCTTGGGAGTATTTCAAAATGTCTTGCTCCCGGTTTTAGAATTGGATGGGTTGCAGGTCCTGAAAGTGTAATAGAAAGACTAGCGGATATAAAAATGCAAACTGATTATGGTTCTAGCTCTATATCTCAGATGATGTTAACGGAGTGGATAAGCAGTGGATTATATGAGGAACATCTTAAAGAATTCAGGAGAAAACTTAAATTTCGTAGGGATAAAACTATAGAAATTCTAAAGGATAACTTTAAAGACATAGCCTCCTGGAATATTCCTCAAGGCGGATTTTACATATGGCTTAAATTAAACTCCAATATATCTATAAATAAATTATTCCAAGAATCAATAAAAGAAAAAATTCTTATTAATCCCGGAAGCATGTATAGTTTTTCTAATAATCAAAATTTAAGAATATCTTATTCCTATGCTTCAATTGACCAAATGGAAATGGGACTTAAAAAACTATCCCATATAATTAGAAAATTAGAAAAAGAACAAAATAGTTGTTAAATCAAGTGATTTTAAGATTTAACAACTATTTTTGTGTGTTTGGTTGGCATAAGTTTTATTTTCTTGGATGGAGATAACAGATGGCATTACTATTATAATTTGTAATAGGTCTCTGTTAAGACACTAAAAAAATCAATTCAACAAGGGGAAGATAACTATGATGAAATATTTAATACAAGGATTTATACTTGGCATTAGCTATGTGGCACCTATAGGAATGCAAAATTTATATGTGATAAATACAGCTGTAGCTATGAGCAGAAGGAGAGCTTATGAAACAGCATTTATTACTATATTTTTTGACATAACCTTATCTGTTGCAAGTTTTTTTGGAATAGGTATACTTATAGATAATTTTTATTTTTTAAAGCTATTGATTTTTCTTTTGGGAACCATTGTTATTATCTATATAGGAATATCACTTATTAAGTCCAAGCCTCAACTGTCAAAGGATAACATAAATATAGACATGTCCTTATGTAAATTGGCAGCAGCCTGTTTTACAGTAACCTGGCTTAACCCTCAGGCTATAATAGATGGCTCACTGCTGCTGGGGGGCTTTAGGGCATCCATGCCTTTATATGCCTGTAAATTTTTTATTGCCGGAGTATGCATGGCATCCTTTATATGGTTTATTTTTCTTGCTACAGTTTTTTCAATTTTAAAAAATAATCTCAATGAAAATATATTTGGAAAAATAAATATAATTTGCGGCAGTGTGGTTATTTTTTATGGAGTAAAATTGGGACACAATTTTTTAAAACTTATACTTCATTCATAGATTATATTTAGATAAACAGCTGCATATTTGAATTAACGGCATCTTTTAAGTAATCTTTTGCTTCGATTATTTCAACTTCAGGAAGAAGTTCCTCCTTTTTAAATCCCATAATTTCTACTGAAAGCTTACAACCATAAAATTTTACTCCTTTTTTTAGGGCTCCTTTTAAAAAAGCTGTGATGCTTGGAGTATCCTCTTCTTTCATCATGGCCTTAAGCATTTCCTTCCCTATGCCGCTAAAATTCATTTTAGATAATGGCAGCTCTTCAATGCCATTTGGCGTCATCATGGAAAACATTTTTTCATAAACAGTTTTATTTTCACAAGGAGGGGCTTTAGGATCACGTACAAGGAGAAGCCCCCAAAAACCAAAAAATATTGATACGTCTATGTCTATTTCTCTGGCGGCATTAGCTATAATCAGTCCAGCAAGAGCTTTGTCATAATCTCCACTAAATATAAGTAGATTCAATTTTTTGTTCAAATGAAACACCCCTTAATTTTATAAAATATAGTAGTTTACACATCATATAAAATTAGTTTGAGTCTTATGAAAAATTTTATTCAAGAATTAATTTATGTAACTGTCTTATTGGTTATATATTGCATAATATTTGATTTTCTAATATTATTATAGAAAAGTGTAAATATTATTTATGGAGGTGATTCTTTGAGTTTAAAAGGATTTTATTTACTGCCTCATCCTCCCATTGTAATTCCAGAGATAGGAAAAGGGCAGGAAAAAAAGATTAGTAATACCGGTGATAGCTTTCATATAATAGGAAAAGAGATTGCCAAAAAAGCTCCAGATACCATTATACTTGTGACTCCCCATGGTGTCATGTTTAAAGATGCTATTGCCTTAAGTTATGAAGATGAAATATCAGGGGATTTAAAGAATTTTGGAGCCTGGGATATTTCTAGGAAATTGCATGTTAACAAGTCTCTTACCAGTAAAATATATGAACTTGCATATAAAGATCATATACCTGTTGTAATGGCCACCAATTCTCTTTTAAATAAATATAATACTTCTATTTATTTAGATCATGGAGCTATGGTTCCTCTGTATTTTATTGATAAATACTATAAGGACTATAAACTTGTACACATAACTTATGCACCTTTAGGTGATATTAATCTATATAAGTTTGGCATGTATATAGATAAAGCAGTGGAAGAGTCAGGAGAAGAAGTTGTATTTATAGCAAGTGGAGACTTATCCCATAAATTAAAAGAAGAAGGACCTTATGGGTACAGTCCTTTTGGGGAAAAGTTCGATAGGGAGTTTCTTGAAAATTTAAAAAATGGAGATGTTAAGGACATTTTTAATATGGATAGGGAGAATATAGTTAATGCAGCAGAGTGTGGGAGAAATTCTGTTTTAACCTTACTGGGAGCTTTAGATAAGAGTAAATTTAATGGGGAACTTTTAAGTTATGAGGGAACTTTTGGAGTAGGTTATGGAGTAATGAGGTTTAATGTATTATCAGAGGATACCTCAAAATTAAAGCAATTAGAATTACTTCAAAGTCATGCCTTGGAAAAGAGAAAAGAGGAAAGCAATCCCTATGTAAGACTTGCAAGAGAAAGTGTTGAGTTTTATTTAAATAGGGGAAGAGTGCCTAAAAAAATTCCAGATTATATAACAGATGAAATGAAACATACCAAAAGGGGAGTATTTGTATCTTTAAAAAAATATGGAGATTTAAGAGGATGTATAGGTACCATATTTCCTGCCACAAATAATGTAGCGGAAGAAATCATACGCAATGCTGTTGAAGCTGCTTTTAATGATCCAAGATTTTATAAAGTGGAAAAGGAGGAGCTTTTGGATATTGTCTTTTCAGTAGATGTTTTAACAGAACCTGAACCCTCTTGCAAAGAAGAATTGGATCCGGAGCAATATGGTGTCATTGTGAGAAAAGAAAGAAAAACAGGACTTTTACTTCCCAATTTAGAAAGTGTAGATACAGTGGAAAAGCAACTCTTAATTGCCCTGGAAAAGGCAGGTATAAAACCTGAGGAGGAATATACAATAGAAAGATTTAAAGTAGTTCGATATAAAGAACATTGAAAAGAAGGTAGATATTATGAAAATGGAAGCTTTATTTTATGAAAAACTTAAAGACAAAGTTCATTGTTTTTTATGTCCTCATAATTGTGTAATTAAAGAAGGGGATTTTGGAAAGTGTAATGTGAGAGTCCATGAAAGAGGAAAACTTTTTACTATAAATTATGGGGAAATCACCTCTGGGGCACTGGATCCTATAGAGAAAAAGCCTCTTCGTTACTTTAAACCACACAGCTATATTTTTTCAGTAGGGAGTTTTGGATGTAATTTTACCTGTGATTTTTGTCAAAATTATACTATATCCCAGTTTAGAGCTAAAAGTAAATTTGTGTCCGAAAAGAATTTAATAAATACTGCAGTGGAATTGAAAAATAATATAGGAGTGGCCTTTACTTATAATGAGCCTACAATATGGTATGAATATGTGTATAATTGTGCTAAACTTTTAAAAGAAAAAAAGTCTGATTCGGCAGTAGTACTTGTTACTAATGGATATATAAATGAAGAACCTCTTGTTCAGCTTATTCCCTATGTAGATGCCATGAATATTGATTTGAAAAGTTTTAATGAAGGGTATTATAAAAATCTCTGCGGGGGAAGTTTAAAGCCGGTACTAAAAACTATTGAAAAAGCTGCAGGAGTTTGTCATGTGGAAATTACTACCTTGCTGGTGAGCGGGAAAAATGATGATTTAAAGGAAGTGGAAAATATTTCGAAATTCTTAAGTTCCATAGATAATAATATACCTCTTCATCTCTCCAGATATTTTCCAAGATATAAACTTAAAAATTCTCCTACGGATATAAACTTTATAAAAAAGGCAGAAGCTGTGGCCAGGAAATATCTTAATAGAGTAATTTTAGGAAATGTATATTAAAAATTGTGTATTATGAATTGTGAACTGTGAATTGTCAATATGGTATAATGTTCTCTGTATAACCATTTAATATATGAATCAAGGAAGGTGAAAATTAATGAAGATACTAGCTTATAGTTATAGAGCTGATGAAACCATGTATTTTCAGGAGTTCAGTAAAAAGTATAAAGTTGAAGTGGTATTATGTAATGATGCTCCTAATATGAAAAATGCAGAACTGGCTAGGGGGTTTCAATGTGTGAGCATAGTTACTACTCCCATTTCAGGAGAACTGGTAGAAAAATTTCATGAAATGGGAGTAAAATTTATATCCACAAGAACTATTGGATATGATCATATAGATATTGAAAAGGCCAGACAATTAGATATGCATGTAGGAAATGTAACTTATTCTCCAAGCAGTGTAGCAGATCATACTGTTATGGTAATTTTAATGACAATACGGAAGATGAAAGCTATTATGGAATGTGCCAGTGTACAGGATTATTCCTTAAAAGGTGTACAGGGGAGAGAACTTCATAATTTAACTGTGGGTGTTATTGGTACGGGGAAAATTGGACAAAGGGTAATTAGAAATTTAAGTGGATTTGGTTGTAAAATAATAGCCCATAGTTCTCATGAAAATGAAGATGTAAAAAAATATGCTACCTATGTTTCATTGGAAGAACTCTTAAAAAATAGCAATATCATTACATTACATATTCCCGCTAGGAAAAATAATTATCACATCATTGATAAAAATTCTATAGATATGATGAAAGATGGAGTATTTATTATTAATACAGCCCGGGGCTCTCTTATTAATACCGATGATTTGATAGAAGGTATTGAACAGAAAAAAATTGCAGGAGCGGCTTTAGATGTTATTGAACATGAATCCAATCTGTACTACAATAATTTGAAATGTGAAATACTGGATAATAGACAATTGGCAATTTTAAAATCCTATCCTAATGTAATTATTACACCTCATACGGCCTTTTATACAGATCAGTCTGTGAGTGATATGATAGAAAACTCTATTTTAAGTTGTATCTTATTTATTGAAGGAAAAGAAAATCCCTGGCAAGTTGTATAAGGAGGGCGCAACCTCCTTTAATTTTAATATTTATAAAATAAAAAATAGCAAAATCAACTGCTATTATATTGAATTTCTATTCAAATATGTTATAATACAATATATACAAAACACACAATTATACCATATGACTACTATACCATATTACAAATCATATGTCAAGTATTTTGTTTAATTTTTTAAGGGGTGATAATTATGAACCTGCTTGAAATGTTTAATTCTCTCAATAACATTGAAAAATCAAAGGATATAACTGAACTTTTAAAATTAAATAAACATCTAAAAAAACAAAATCTTTTTCTCAAAGAATGGGATGTAAAAGATATTATAGAAACAAGAAATATTACTTTAAAAGCTCAGGGCAGACTGGAACTTAATATGAATATTTTAAAAGATATTATAAGAGAGCTCGCATATTCTCCTTATGTAAATCAGCATAATTTAGTTGAAAATATTAATGATATCTATGAAATATTCCATTATATAAAAAATCACACATCAGACTTTCTTGAAGATGAAGAAATATTTAAAGCTATAATGTTCCTTTTTAATAAAGTTTATAATGGTTCCACAGAACTTATGAAAGGAAAGGGTATCGAAAGAATTGTAAATAATTTTAGAAGTGGTAGAGAACTTACTGATATGGAAGATGAGGAGGGAGATGAGTATTGAAGACTTTGCCCAAAAGTATGGAAGCAGGTGTTCTTTTAATTTTTAAAGAATTAGTTATAAGGTATACAAAAGGAGAAAGCAGTTCTATAAAGGAGGACAATGCCATTAATATTCTCAATTCCATATACTATTCCATAAATGCCTATATACAAAATTATGGAGGACAAAATAGATGTTATACTTTAATCTATGAAATAGATGTTAAATTTATATATAAAGAAGGTGTTGAACTTGTTAAAAAACATACTGAAGAGTGTAGGGAGTTCTATAAAAATATAAAAGAAAATAAACTTAATATTCCTCTAGAGATTTATAATGATACAATAGATAACTTAGGCGATTTTTTCAATAATTATGATGAGATTTTTGCAGCTTATGATATACCCTGCAGCGTCGATTATCCACTTATGTTTGATAATATGAATTTAACAGGTATTTTTTATATAAAGCAGTATCTTGAAAAATTAAAAATAGAAACTGATTTTTGTAATTTTTTCAAACAATCTTCCATTAGAAAAGTACTCAGGGATTATGGCAAAAAATATAAAATAAATATTATAAAATCTCCAATTAATGTATTTCAGGTGCTCTTAGATCAATCTATTTTTGTGATTTTATGTGGAAACAATGAAATTACTCTTGAAATTTCACCACATGACAGGGAAGTAATGAAAAGAAGTTTACTTGAAAAAAATAGAGAGGAATTAAAAAGTATCTTAAAGGAAATCTTTAAAGGGGTAATCGTTAAATTTAATATTAGAGATAAAAAGCTTATAGAGTATATAAAAAGATATAAAAGTTCATTTATAGTACGATTTTTAAATGCTTACGATAATGGAAATCTGTCAAATATGATTATTATAGAAAAGGAAGAATCTAAAGAAGATAAAATTATCTTTAAAAAAGGCAGCAAAATGAGTAATTATAAGTTCGCTTCTATTGTAGAGGAGGTAATGGAATGTAGATATATTGAGGATAAAATTAATATTATATCTTCGAATTTAAAGTCATTTGAAGACTATATAGATCTTTTGGATTCCGAGTGCCTATTTGGCAGTGAATATATAGAAGTATTCAAGACACTAGGAGATATGCCTCTGGCTGTACTTGGTAGAACAGTATTTTATGATGATTTAAACTACAATTCTCTGAATTTATCCTGTGAGAAATTAACTAAATATAAGGATAATATGGAATCAGAATGGCAGAATTATTTCATTGAATTTTTATTGAGTTTACCAGAGAAAAGGATAAAAAATGTGGAAAATTTAATAGTTAAAATAGATTTAGAGGAAAATTTAATTTAAAAATGTATTGACAAAGGAAAAATAATTGCTAAAATAAAATTAGCACTCAAGTATTATAAGTGCTAACAAAAATGTACTTAAATACCTTTAAAATAAGGTTATATCAAAATTACAAAATGTATCTATGTAATAATATAGTAATGATGAAAAATACAGTATTAATTACATAGATTTTATGTGATCTATATATTATTAAAGTTTTAAGCCATATATTTTACATATTAAAGAAAGGAAATGATAAAATGACTACAAAACAGTTTAAAGCAGAATCAAAGAGGCTGCTTGACTTGGTTATTAACTCTATTTATACCAATAAAGAGATATTTTTAAGAGAACTTATATCCAATGCCAGTGATGCAATTGATAAAAGTTATTACCGTTCGCTTGTTGATGAAAATGTTACTTTTAACAGAGATGATTTTTATATTAGAATTACTGCAGATAAAGAAAACAGAACACTTACAATTTTTGATACAGGAATAGGTATGACAGAAGAAGAACTTGAAAATAATCTGGGTACTATTGCAAAAAGTGGTTCTTTTGCCTTTAAAAATGAAAATGAATTGAAAGAAGGAGTGGATATTATAGGTCAATTTGGAGTTGGCTTTTATTCTGCTTTTATGGTATCTGATTTAGTTACGGTAAAAAGTCGTGCCATTAATTCAGATAAGGCATATAAATGGGAATCAAAAGGGGTAGAAGGTTACACTATTGAAAGCTGTGAAAAAGAAGATGTGGGAACTGAAGTCATATTAAAAATTAAACAAGACACAGAAGATGAAAAGTACAGTGAATTTTTAGATGAATATAAAATAAAATCTTTAATAAAGAAATACTCTGATTTTATAAAATATCCTATTAAAATGATGGTAAAGAAAAGTAAATTGAAAGAAGGCAGCGACAAGGATTATGAAGACTATTTTGAAGATGAAACTTTAAACAGCATGGTGCCTATCTGGAGAAAAAATAAAAATGAATTAAAACCTGAGGATTATGAGCAGTTTTACATGGATAAACATTTTGGCTATGAAAAACCTCTTAAAACAATTCATGCCAGTGTAGAAGGGGTAACAAGTTATAATACCTTGCTTTTTATTCCTGCAAGAGCACCTTATGATTTTTATACAAAGGAATTTCAAAAGGGATTGGAACTTTATTCAAATGGTGTACTGATAATGGAAAAGTGTGCTGATTTATTACCAGATTATTTTAGTTTTGTGCAAGGGCTGGTTGATTCTGCCGATCTTTCCCTTAATATTTCAAGAGAACTTCTGCAGCATGACAGACAGCTTAAATTTATTGCTAAAAAAATAAAAGAAAAGATTAAAAGTGAACTTTTACTTATGCTGAAAAATGATAGGGAAAAGTATAATGAGTTTTATAAAAACTTTGGAAGACAGCTTAAATATGGTGTTTATTCTGATTTTGGAATGAATAAAGATGTACTTAAGGATTTATTAATGTTCTACTCTTCCACAGAGAAAAAACTTGTAAGTCTTGATGAATATATATCCCGTATGAAAAATGAGCAGAAATTTATATATTATGCATCGGGAGAAAGTATAGAAAAAATTGATAAATTGCCTCAAACTGAACTGGTTAAAGATAAGGGCTTTGAAATATTATATTTTACTGATGATGTAGATGAATTTGCTATTAAAATGCTTGTAAAATATGATGAAAAAGAATTTAAATCTGTTTCCAGTAAGGATTTAGGTTTTGAATCCGATGAAAAAGAAAGTGATAAAGAAACAGAAGAAAATAAGGAACTATTTGATTTTATGAAAGAAGCTTTAAAGGATAAAGTAAAAGAAGTAAAGGCATCCAAACGTTTGAAGACCCATCCTGTTTGTCTTGCAAGCAGTGGAGAACTTTCTATTGAAATGGAGAAAGTGCTTAATATGACGCCGGAAAATCAAAATATTAAAGCGGATAAAATTTTGGAGATAAATACAAATCATGAAATGTTTAATGCTGTTAAACAGGCTTTTACAGAGGACAAAGATAAATTAAAAATGCTTTCCAATGTTTTGTATAATCAGGCATTGTTAATTGAGGGGCTTTCTGTAGATGATCCTGTACAGTTTGCAAATGATGTGTGTTCTTTAATTAAATAAAAAGATTTAAATAACATAAAAAGAGAGAATCTTGAAATACAGATTCTCTTTTTGCACGTAATTTGATTTATAGTCATTATTGTATTTCTTAATTTTTTATGCTACTATAGATGTTATTAATCAATAGCTGAATAAGTTTATACAAATTTTGAAGTATTTACATATGTATTTAATTCCTATAAACTCAGCAAGTATATCATAAAGCATCTTTAAAAAATTATCAGTTATTTTTAGATATCTTATAGGTAGCTCTGGAGCTTGTAGGTAAAGGAGAGAGCTAATAATGAATCGGTTTTATGGCAATATTTTGACTTTTGGGCATTTTACTGCAGATTTTTATCAGGGTGCATTACCTGCACTGCTTCCTTTTTTGGTTTCGGACAAACACTTTAGTTATGTGGCTGCTGCTTTTTTAATTTTTTCAGCTAATATAAGTTCCTCTATAATACAGCCTTTATTTGGAATATGTTCAGATAGAATTTCTGTACCATGGACATTGCCTTTTGGAGTATTATTGGCAGGAATCAGTTTTGGCATGTCGGGAATTGTGGATAATTACTGGATTATGGCTGTCTTTATAGCACTAAGTGGTGTTGGAATAGCTTCTTTTTTATAAATGTCAGCAATGTTTTTATAGCAACTGTGCTGTTAATTCCAATAGGTCTTTCTCTTTATGCACCCTATAGTCCCATGGTAGTATTAGGGCAAAAGTATTTGCCAAACCATATGGGGCTGGCCTCAGGAGTTACCCTAGGATTGGCAGTTACCATGGGAGGAGTAATTTCACCTGTACTTGGGTGGATATCAGATAATTATGGAATTCATGCAGCAGTATCTAGCCTGACTATATTACCAATTATTGCAGTATTTTTAACACTTACTCTTACTATACCTAAGGTGGATTTAAATAGAGACAATGTAAATGAGGCAAAATTCAATATGACCAGGTAAAATATTTTAGAAGATTAGATATCTGCTTTGGCATTATTAAAATTAGAAGTTTGGGATAAAAGCATTCCTGACAGCATTAGAAAACAGCCTAAATATTCCTTTAATTGTAAATGCTCATTTAAAAGTATCATACCTCCAAGGGTTGCGAAAACAGATTCCATGCTGAGTATTATTGCTGCATGGGAAGGTCTGGCATGTTTTTGTCCTATTATTTGTAAGGTATAAGCTATTCCTACGGAAAATATTCCACCATAAAGTATAGGTATAAGAGCTTCATATACACTGGAAATAGTTGTTTTTTCAAAAATAAGTGATACTATCATGCTAAGTATAGAGCAGGTTAGGGTTTGTACAAAAGATAATCTTAATGCATCTACCTTTTTTATAAAGTAATCTATAGCTAATATATGTAATGCCCAGAAAAATGCACCTATAATTTCCAATAAATCCCCTTGACTTATGGAAAAATTTTCATTGATGGTTAAAAAGTATAAACCAATGGCAGTTATAATTACACTGACCCAGATAGTTAAGGGTATATTTCTTTTAAAAAAAATGCTTATAATAGGTACAAATACCATATATAATCCTGTTATAAATGCAGCTTTTCCGGCAGAAGTGTAATTTAGTCCTATCTGTTGAAGAGAAGCTCCAAAAAAAAGTACACATCCAGTTATGATTCCTGCAATTATGAAGTTATATTGTTTATGGTAATTATTTGTATTTTGTTTCGGAGTTTTATTAAAATATAATAACAGAGGAATTAAAGAAATGCCTCCCAGTGCAAATCTAATTCCATTGAAAGCAAAAGGTCCTATGTATTCTGCACCAACCTTTTGAGCTACGAAGGCTAGTCCCCATATGGCTGCTGTTATTAAAAGAAGTATGTTGGATTTTAATTCTTGTTTTTTCATTCAATAATTCACCTACCTGATTTAAAGTATTTTATATTTAAGCAACATTATAATGATATCACAATAGTTTCTTTAATTACAATGTATTTATCGGAATGCTGTAAGTAGCTAATGCTCCTACCTTCTTCAAAGTGGGAGATAAGCACTGCTACACATATGGATAAATTCTTTCCCTAAAGGATAACGTATTCTAAGTGCTAAAGACACTAAGAATACTGTTAATAAGGTTCAGGTGGAGAAGAGGCGTTTCTCATGTGAAAACTCCACATGAACCTAAGAATTACTTGATCTTTAATTGAAATTGCTATTAATTTTACAAATATTTAAAGAAGGTGTAATAAAATGGATATAAATTCAATTGAAATAAAAAAGGAAATAGACAGGGTTTTTAATCTTCAGGTAAATAATAAATGGAAATTAAGAAGAAGTAGTGCCAGGGACAGAATTAAAAAATTAAAGATGCTAAAGAGCTATATAATAAATTATATGGAAGAGATTGAAAAGGCACTGTATGATGATTTTAAAAAGCCAGAAGAAGAGGTGCTTTCGACAGAAATTTATCCTGTTATATCGGAGATTAAGCATGCCATAAAAAATTTACATAAATGGATGAAAGACAAAAAAGTAAAGACTCCTATTGCTTATTTTGGAGCTGTATGCAAAATAAGATATGAATCAAAAGGTGTTTCTCTAATAATTTCCCCTTGGAATTTTCCATTTCAACTGGCTGTATCACCACTTGTCTCTGCCATTGCAGCAGGAAATTGTGTAATATTAAAACCTTCAGAGTACGCACCTTTTACCGCAGAATGTATAAAAAAAATACTTTCTTGTATGTTTGAAGAGAACGAAGTAGCTGTATTTCAAGGAGACTATAGAATTTCTAAGATGCTTCTGGAAAAACCTTTTGAAAATATATTTTTTACGGGAAGTCCTCCTGTGGGAAAAATGGTTATGGAAGCTGCCTCTAAAAATCTTGCCACTGTTACATTGGAACTGGGAGGAAAATCTCCAGTAATAATTCATCCATCTGCAGATTTGGATGAAGCTGCCAGAAGGATAGTCTGGGGCAAATGTCTAAATGCAGGTCAAATATGTGTAGCCCCTGATTATTTACTAATCCCACAAGATAAGGAAGAAGTATTTGTTGAACTGACAATTAAATATATTATTCAGTATTATGGTACTTTGGAAAAAGATATGGAGAATTTAAAATATTCTAGAATAATTACAAGAGGACATTTTTTAAGAATAAAAGAACTTGTAGAAGAGGCTGTACATAAAGGGGCAAAAATAAGATATGGGGGACATTTTAATGAATGTGACAATTTTATATATCCCACCATAATTACTGATGTAGATTTGACTTCTAAAATATTGGAAGAGGAAATATTTGGCCCTGTATTACCCATTATAGCCTATAAATCTATTGATGAAGCTATAGAGTATATAAACTCTAAACCCAAACCTTTAGTTATCTACATATTTAGCAGGGATAAAAAAACAGTAAATTATTTATTGGATCATACTGAATCTGGAGATGCGGTAATAAATGATGTAGTAGTGCATGCGGCTAATATCAATTTACCTTTTGGTGGATTCAACAACAGTGGCATGGGAAAATCTCATGGATATTATGGTTTTATGGCATTTACCCATGAACGTTCCTATATGAAGCAAGGTAAAATTTCTACTCTATCAATTGTGTATCCGCCTTTTGGTATTAAAACTAAAGAAATTATTAAAAAATTTATAAAATATTTTTGAAGAATAATTATGTAACTATTCTTGTGATTTTAGAAAAAGTGTATATTATAAAGGAAGTATTTGTTTTACAATAAATATTAAAGCAGCTATTTTTTGAGTATACCTAATATAAGAAAGAGAGGATATTTTTATGAAAAACATAAAAAATATATCTGTTATAGGACTAGGAGCCATTGGATGTGCATATAACAGCAAATTATATGATATGAATTCAGAAGGAATAAAGGTTATAGCAGGGGGAGAAAGGGCAGATAGATATAAAAAAAATGGATTTGTAATTAATGATAAAAAGTATGATTTTACATATGTATCTCCCCAGGAAAAATGTGAGCCGGCAGATTTAATCATTGTTTCAGTAAAGGCAAATGAACTGGACCAGGCTATTGTAGATATGAAGAATCATGTGGGAAAAGATACAATTATTATTTCCCTCATGAATGGTATTACCAGCGAAGAAGTTATAGGGAAGCAGTATGGCATGGATAAGATACTTTATGCATTATGTATTGCCATTGATGCCAATCGTAAGGGAAATAATATTCATTTTTCAAGCTATGGCAGTATAATTTTTGGGGAAAAGACAAATGTAACTTATAGTGAAAAGGTACAAGCTGTGGAAGAACTTTTCCGAAAAGCTGGCATTTCCTATGAAATTCCCTGTGATATGATGCATTCACTATGGTGGAAATTTATGATAAATGTAGGTATAAATCAAGCATCAGCAGTACTTAAAGGTAACTATGGAGTATTTCAAAGGGTAAAAGAGGCCAGAGATCTTATGGAATCCGCTATGTGGGAGGTAGTAAAATTATCTAAAAAAGTGGGGGTTAATCTGAATAAAAGTGATATTGACAAATGGTATAAAGTACTAGATACTATGAATCCTGACAGTAAGACTTCAATGTTTGAAGATATTACATATGGAAGAAAAACAGAAGTGGATATGTTTGCAGGAACTGTTTGTAAATTGGGAGAAAAATATGGAATAGATACTCCTGTTAATAAAACACTTTTAAACATAATAAAAGTAGTAGAAAATAATAAAGTTTATCTCAATAATTGATATAATGTAGGAAACAATATTAATCAAATATTACGTACAATTAGGAAAGTTGGTGGAAAAATGAAAAAGACTAGAATAGTTGTTGTGGACGATTCTCCATTTTCAATTGCAATGATTAAAGACATGCTCCTTGAAAATGGCTTTGATGTTGTGGGAGAGGCAACTTCATTAGAAGAAACAATTGAAGTAGTAAGTAAATTTAAACCAGATATTGTAACTATGGATATGACTATGCCTGGAGCAGATGGTATTGAATGCACCAGAGCAATTCATAATATAGATCCAAATATAAATGTTATAATAATAAGTTCTATGATGGATGATGAAATAGTAAAAAAAGCAAGAAAAAATCATGTTTCTGGATATATTCAAAAACCGGCAGATCCAGAGGAGCTTTCTTTATTGATAAATAGAATAATGGCAGATGAAGAGCTTTTCAAGGAACTGGAAACTATATATTATAAAGCATATAAAGAAGCTTTTATGGATATATTCAATAAACTAGTAAAGTCCATTCCTGAATTTGAAAAGGAAGACAGATCAAATGTAGAACATGTATCTAAGGGAATATCTATTGTAATGGGCATTATAGGAAAATATTCTGGTAGAATGTTACTTGACATGTCTTATGATACTGCAGAAAGTTTTTGTACATTTATGTTAAAAAGAAAACCTAAAAGTTCAGAGGAAATGTTAAATATTATGGGAGAATTGTCCAATATGATAGCAGGGAATGCATCTTCTGTAATAAATAGGACCAATAAATTAATGGGATTAAGGGTAGCACCTCCTACTATATTTTATGGAAATTCTATAAATATATCTAAAGCAGAATTAGATACTACTACCTCTTCCACAGCTAAAACAGACTTTGGAGATATTTATATAAATATAGGCTTTCAAAGGAGGTCGGGAGAATGGATGTCAGGTATATAAATCCATTTATAGATTCATTTATAGATATAATGCCTCAGCTAGGTATAAGTGATATAAAAAAAGGTAAACTTAGTGTTAAGAATAAGACCATAGATAGTATTGGAGTCTTAATTATAATTGGAATAGTGGGAGATCTCAAAGGAAATATTATATATGGAGCTACCATGGAAAGTGCAAAAAATATTGCCTCTAAGATGATGATGGGAATGCCTATTGAAGAATTAAATGAAATGGCTCAAAGTGCTATTTCTGAGATGACTAATATGGTAACTGCAAAAGCCTGTACCCTATTCTGTGAAGAAGGTGTTAATATAGAGATATCCACACCCACTTTAATGTATGGCAAATTTAAAGCCACTGCTGGCAGTGACAAGGTATTATGTATTCAGTTATTTGTAGATGGTCTTCCCTTTGAAATTAACATTTCAATAGAAAAAATAATTGATCAAGTGCAGCCTTCGGGCAAATTAAAAACATCCTGTTGTAAAAAGTTAACAGGATGTTTTTAAAAAGTTATACTTATGAAGATAGTTGTCAAATTTAAATAATTCTTACTACAGTGCCTACTGGAACTATATTAAATAGTTCAATTACATTTTTATTATACATTCGTATACATCCGTTGGATACAGCACCACCTATAGAACTGGGGTTATTTGTACCGTGTATTCCTATACCTCTGGCACTTAATCCCATCCAGCGGGCACCATAGGGGCCACCGGGATTAACCTGTTTATTTATTATTCTAAATGTTCCTGCTGGTGTAGGAGTCCGACTTTTGCCCACAGCTACAGGATATGTTTTGTATACTCTGCCATTTTTATATAAAGTAAGTCTGCGGGCAGCCCTGTTGATTGTAATATTATATGTGGGGTTGGGGCTGCGAGATAAAAAATAATCTGTAAAAGGGCAAAAATACATATAATCCTCCAGAAAATTAATTGTTCTTAATTTATTAATATGTAAAAATAAGAATAATGTTAATTATTAATATGTTTTCATGTTTTTTAATGGTGTATACCACTTAAGTTTAGGTCTATTAATTCTAGTATAATTGCTAAAGATAAAAAACAGTATATTGATATTCTCCTCTTAAGTTAAAAATATTGATTCATTAATATTATATATAATAAACTTCTTTTATACATAGTGTAAGAAAGTAATTCGTTTCTGAAATTATAGATTTGGAATCTTTCTAAATTTGTAATTACAATATAATACAAGAATAAAATATTACACAAGGTATTATTTTTTTGATGTTACATAATTTGGGAGTTAGACTGTACAAGATAGATAAAAGTTATTGGAGGTATAAATAATAGTTAATTGACAGCATATATTAAATGCTATAGTATATACCTATATTTGAAAATATAAGATGTATTAGCTTTTTTATTTAAATAGAGTTTTGTTGACCAGAAAGTTGGAGACGGTTTTATATAGTAATTAAGTAGCTATATATAATTTGATTCCAGCTTTTTGCAATTATCTCAACTTATTTATGCTAAAAATTGCTTGTTAATATCTGTTAAGTAAGGTTAATATATTTTCTATCAACTGACATGAATAGATTATTTGGGAGGTATAAAATGTTAAATAGTCAGATTAAAGCTAAAAAAGTATTTTTGTTAGGACTAGATGGTGCAGATCCAATGCTAGTTAAAAAATATATAGATGAAGGTAAATTACCCAATTTTAATAAAATAATATCTAGTGGTGTTACAACAAAAGATTACTCTATGAGAAGTGTATTGCCGGCAATTACTCCTCCTAACTGGGCATCTTTAGCTACGGGAGCATTTCCGAATACTCATGGTATAACTTGTTTTTGGAATCACACTCTTGGGAATCCTCTAGATCAATTGGAGTACGGATTTGATTCAGGATTGTTAAAAGCGGAAACTATATGGGAATCTTATGCAAGGCAAGGCAAAAAAAGTATATTATTTAATTATCCTACAGCATGGCCGCCTAAAACCAAAAATGATATTTATATAGATGGTACGAGTATTTATACAAATTTAAGGGGATATGTGGATTATGAAAAGGTATATAACTGTATTGAAGGAAATTTTCCTATAAAAGAGATACCTCATGTGCTGGATAATACCGGTACTGACTGCAGAGTTGAAGGTGAAGTATCCTCTATAAAAGCAGGCATAAGCAAGTCCGAATATGATGGTTATGGATATACTCCACCTGATATTGTGACTTCGGAAGAAGATGGTGAATCATCTGCAGATGTTCCAAATGCAGACAAGATAACTACTCCAATCAAGCCTGCCATCGGATGGAAATATGCCCCTAGTAAATCAAAAGAAGTTATTTTACCAGTCAATAATGGTATGACAAGACGGTATGGATTAATAATAGCAGAGGATGGTAGAAACTATAATGAAATAAAAATATATGTTAGTAAACAGGATAAGAATCCAATTGGAGAGGCAAAGGTAAATCAGTGGAGCCACTGGATTTATGACAACTATAGGATTAATGGTAAAATCACTAAAGTAGCTTATAAAATAAGAATAATTGATTTAAAAAACGATGGAAGCAGGTTAACTTTTTATTATTCATTTGCACTTGATTTATATAATAAAAAATATTTTTATCCATTAAATCTTTATGTTCAATGTGTGAATTTCGTGATTAAAAAATCTTATGTTTTTCGAGAGTTATAAAGCTGTATTCTATATTATCTTCATTATGTTTTTCACATTCAATTACAGTATAGTCTTCCATGTTAAATTGAGGAAAGTAGGTGTCACCTTTTTTCTTAGAAATTACTTTAGTTAAATATAATTTAGTACAATAGGGAAGCAGCTGGGTGTAAATTTCTCCTCCTCCTATTACAAAAGCGTCCTCTTCAGAATGTACATACTTTAGAACATCTTTAATATTATGTACTACCAGTGCATTTTCATCTTTAATACTATAGTTATGGTCTCTCGTAATAACAATATGTTTTCTATTTGGAAGTATACCTGGTAGGGATTCAAAAGTTTTTCTTCCCATTATAATTGTTTTACCATAGGTGATTTTTTTAAATCTTTTCAGATCTCTTGATATGTGCCATATAAGCTTATTGTTACATCCTATTACATAATTTTCATTAAGGGCTACAATTATACTAAGCATTATATAGCTACCTCCATGCTAATTTTTTCATGATGTTTATAGTCTATAAGTTTTATGTCGTCTATGGAAAAGTCATAAAAATTTTTAATCTCTGGATTTATCCATAATTTTGGGGCATCATAGGCTTTATCCTTTCTTGTAAGCTGTAATTTCATACCTTCAACCTGATTTTCATAAATATGGGCGTTATTTATAACATGGGTAAAAAGTCCAGGCTTAAGCCCTGTTACACGGGCAATTAAATGAACAAGAACTGCATATTGACACATGTTAAAAGGAACACCGATTGGAAAATCTCCGCTTCTTTGTACCAACATGCAGTTCAATGTATCTTCTTTTACATCCCAAAGAGTTTCATAACAACAAGGGTATAATGCCATATCTGGGAGGTCTTCTATATTCCACAAAGATATAATCATTCTTCTACTTTGAGGATCTGTCCTTAGGATATTTATTAAATTGTCAATTTGTTTGAATTTTGCGACCTGATAACCGTAAGCTTTTCCTATGGTACCATCTTCTCTCATCCATTCATCCCAAATGTGTACATTTTGTTCCTGCAGTTTTCTTACGTCATTTGATTGTTCCTTGTATATCCACAGAAGTTCTTTTACTGCTGTTTTAAAGGCTACAAATTTTGTAGTGAGTATGGGAAACTCCGAGGATAAATCAAATTGCATAATTTGATGGGGAAGTTTAAATGTGGGAATACCTGTCCTGTTTTGATCATGATATCCATTTTCTAAAATATTTTTTACAATATGTAAATACTGTTTATCTGCAATACTCATTTTTATACCTCCATTCGATTTGATATTAAATCACACATATTATATCATAAATTTTTAAAAAGATAAAACCAAATTGAACACTTCATGGTCTAACAAGTGAAAGTTATTACCGGTTATAACTTGATAAATTGTTTGGAGGACTATAGATGAATGTTGAGACATTAGTTAAAAGTGCAAAAAGTGGTGATGAAAATGCTTTTTATGAACTTATGAAAATTAATAAAGAGATTCTGTACAAAACTGCCTATCTTTATACAAAAAATAAACACGATTCATTAGAAATATTAGATGAAACTGTTTATAAAGCTTATGTATCAATTCTCTATACTAAACTCTACCTAAACCTTTGAATCGCTTGATCTCTAAATTTGACATCTAACAACTTGTTATATATAATAAAGTTGTTAGATGTCAAAAGTACAGAAAGGAGAATGTCTTATAAATTTTGAAAGTAAACAAATTTATGCAGCAATTTTTGATATGGATGGAACTATGTTTGATACTGAAAGACTGAGAATTAATATGTTAAAGTCATCATCTAAACTTATATATGGAGAAAGCATGACAGACAAGCTTCTTCTGGATTCTCTAGGAGCTAGTGCAAAAACGGCAGAAGAACTTGCAAAAAAACAATATGGAGAGAGTTATCCTTATAAGGAGATAAGAAAAAAAGCTGATGAATACGAAGTGAGATATATAAGACATAATGGTGTACCTGTTAAAGAAGGATTATATGATGTACTGGAAAGATTGAAGAAAAGCGGGATTTTAATTGCTCTTGCAACTTCAAGCAGAAGGGTCATAGCAGAAGAATATCTTTTAAGTGCAAGAGTGATGAGATTTTTTGATGTTATTGTATGTGGTAACGAGGTTACAAAAGGGAAACCTGATCCAGAAATATTTTTAAAAGCAGCAGATGAATTAAATTGTCATCCATCACATTGTCTTATATTTGAAGACTCTCAAAATGGTCTGATCGCAGCAGCAGATTCAGGAGGAATCCCTATATTTATAAAAGATATAAAGGAGCCTAAAAAACACATAAAAAATCGTGCTTTTAAAGCATATAATAGTATGGTAGAATTTCACGAAGATCTGGTTAAATTTACACCCAAAATGTCCATGCCCAAACTAAATGAACATTTTCCACAAAGTTTTGGGTATGTAAAAGCAGGAATTCACGGTTTTGGCGCAATAGGAGGAGGATATCTTACACAGATTTTTTCCCATTGGGATGGCTATACCAGGCCTAAGGAAATAATTGGAGCAACTAAAAAAGTTGTAATTAAAGAGTTAATAAATTCATTAGGAAAATTTAATGTGAAGTATGAAAGCAGGGCATATTTTCAAAGTATAAGCAACGTTCATATTATTGATATGGATGATGAAACGGAAATGATAAAGATGTATACGGAGTCTCAAATCATTGGTCTTGCTATTCCAGAAACGGCAGTGAAGTCCCAGTCTGAAATTATAGCTAAGGGTCTCATTGAACGCTATAGTAAAAATAACACCAATCTTACAATACTTGTGGTACTAAACAAAATAAAAGGAGCAAAATTTATTAGAAAAAATGTTAAAAATGCTCTTAAGAAGTTAGTGGGTGAAGAAAAAGCAGAAGAAACAATATCTAGAACATATTTCTGTGAGACTGTTGTAAATAGAATGGTTTCTGCAATACCTGAAAAAACACTACTTACACAAATTCAAAAAAAATTATCAGATCTTAAAAGGACTATTTCTTATTTTCAACCGGATATTACAGAGCTCTTCAAATACTTTCAAGAGGGTGAAAATATTTTAGTTAATCATAAAAAAACAGTAAAAAAAATTGATGAAAAAACTCTGTTAAAGGTTGGAGATATATCAAAAAAATTATCTATTATGTCTCAATTTGATAAATATATTTCAAGATTTAATATAACTTTATTTAGCAGTGAACCATATATTCCGTTGTATGCAAGTAATGAAAGTCCTTTACTTGAAAGATTAAGGCAGGTTAAAGTTGTAGATAATATTGAAAAAATGCAGCAGATAAAAAATAGACTTTCAAATGGTCCTCATGCAATAATAGCATGGTATTCTGCTTTACTTGGCTACAAAACAATTGGACAGGGAATGGGGGATAAAAAAGTACTTTCATTGGTGAGGAGTATTATTGAAAAAGAAATTAAACCTTCTCTTATTAAAGATAATTCTGAATTATCTCAATATATTGATGAATTTATTTCGAATTTCATTAAAAGATGTAGGAGTTCTTTTAAGGATAATTGTATTCGTGTGGGACGTGATCCTATGAGAAAATTACAGTGTGGAGAAAGAATTTTTGGAACTATCACTCTGGCACAAAAGTTTAACATACCTACTCCTATGATTGAATTTGGTGCAGCTTGTGCTATTCTTTACTCTGTTTTACTTATAAATCCAAAGGATAAAGAATGTAGGAAAATCAAGGAGATATATAATAAGAATCATTCTGTAGAGGATGTTCTTACTTATGATGGTGAATATAATGGTGCAAGATATCATGGCTTGAATTTACAAAAAGATAAAGATTTAATCAGGAGAATAAAAATACAATTTAATAATCTTATATTGTCTGAAGATATAATAAGTTACCATCATGTAGAAATAGATAATCAGCTAAGTCTTTAAAAATATTCTATTAAGTTATTGTAATAAGGTGTGCTTTGCTGATTATTTATTTCAAAGCATTTTAACGAAAATATACCTTTATTCTCTTTCCAAAGGAAATGTCATACAGTGGGGACCTCCACCTCCTTTTAATATTTCAACCAGGTCAACTTCAATGGTTTGTAAACCAAGTACTCTTAGTTTGTGGTTTACATCCTTGTTGCTTACAAAAGTTAATACTTTGTTATTTCCAAGACATTGAAGATTACAGTAATGTTTAAAAACTCCTTCCTGGGGAATATCAATTAAGGTAAATTTCCGTTTTTCCAGCATTCTTAGAAAGTTATAAGGTAGAGCTTCTTTGCATATTACAGCTACCTTTTCTGCTACTATGTTAAAGCACATGTCAAGATGCAGATTTTGTCTTAATGCAGGTACGGAAATTAATTCATAACCTAATTCCTGTACATGGGTTTTGATATTTTCAAATCCATGCCAATCTGTTCTTGCAATTATACCCTGGGCCATTACATAGTCATCTAAAAACCAGAAATCCCCACCTTCAAAGGCACCTGCAGTACACCTGGCAACACAGGGGATGCCAAGTTCTTTCATTTTTTTTTCATAGATTAAGGATTCACCTTTGCGAACAGGTTCTCTAAATTTACCCATTATGTAGCCTTCGGATATACAAGCTCCAAAATCCCTGGAAAATACCTGGTAAGGTAAGTTAGAATCTGGCTCCATTAAAATTACCTCTACTCCATTTTCTCTATAAGCCTGCACAATTTCTGCATGTTCTCTTAAACAAATATCCCTATTGGATTTTTCACCTTTTTCCATCCATTTTTCTGTTATTACATTAATGGGTTCAAATTGAAAATATGTGGGAGGACATAGCAGTACTTTTTTTAAGGTATTGGTTGAGTTTTTTACATAATTTTTCTTCATAATCATTGCCCCTTTTATGATATATTTGATTACAATAATTATAAAGTTTTGTGTTACACAAATGTCAATATTAAATTGTCAAGTGATTGTTATACCAAGGTTATCATAATCAAATAGTTACTTGATGGGAACTTGAATTTCAAAACACTCTTCTTCAATAATATCTGTTACTGTAATATCTACCTGGGCTATTTCTATAAGGTCACCATCTATAATATAGTGGTTATCATTAATAAATTGCAGGAGCTTTTTTATACTTTTTTCTCTATCCCAGGGTTTACCGCTATTATATACACAGACATATCTACCGCTTTTTATTTTTTTGGTGTTCTTTTTATTGATTTTGTTGTTTTCATCTGTAAACACGAAAATATCACTAGAATTATTGAATTTAAAGCATTCAATATCTTTTCTGGATATAATAAATCCTAGTCTGTTGCTGGCTAAAATAGGTGAAATTTCTTCTAGGGCATTTTCAAGATGAAGAAATCCATAGCTTAATTCTATTGCATTATTAATAGATTTGCCAAAAGTAATAATCTCCCTTTCAGGTATTTGTTTAATTATGATTTCTTTCATTTTGGACTCGGTAATAACATTTTTTAAAAATTCTATTTTTTTAGAAAGGGTTCTTTCTAATAATTGCAAATCTTTTATTTTTTGTTTTAATTCCTCATGTCTATTTACAAGCATGGAAAGAGACTTGGTTACATGTCTGTTGTCAAAATATTCTTTTATTTCTTTAAGGCTCATGCCAAGTTGACGTAACTCCTTGATTGTACCTAATTTTTCATATTGAAGCACTGAGTAATACCTATAACCGGTTTTAGGATCTACATAAGTGGGTTTAAAAAGTCCTATTCTATCATAATGTCTTAAAGTTTCAGTATTTACATTTCTAAGCCTTGCAAGGCCTGTAATGGATATTCTATCTTTTATTTTAATCACCTCTATTCATAAGCTTAATGCAGCTATATCTATTTTTCAATAGAAATTAAAATGAATTGTTTGTTAAGGATCTAAATGGTAAAATCGGTGAATTAGTTGATATTTATAGCTTATTATGATAATATTAATTAATAAATTTTTATTTCAAGGAGGAAGAAATAAATGGAACCAGACCCAGGACCGGTCAATTTAACATTACAATTAACATTGATTGTATTGCTTACTCTATTAAATGCTTTTTTTGCTTCTGCAGAAATGGCAATTGTATCACTTAATAAAACTAGAATAAAACTTTTAGCAGAGCAGAGTAATAAAAAAGCACAGCTATTGGAAAAGCTATTGAAGGAACCGACTAAGTTTTTATCTACTATACAAGTAGGAATCACCCTTGCAGGATTTTTTTCGAGTGCATCGGCGGCAACCGGTATTTCATATAAAATTGGTAGTTATTTAAGTAAACTTAATGTTCCTTATGGTCAAGAGATATCATTGGTTGCAGTAACAATTATTTTATCTTATATTATGTTGGTTTTTGGAGAATTATTTCCTAAAAGGATAGCATTGCAAAAGTCAGAGGAAATTGCAATGCTTTCAATAAAACCAATTTTATTTGTATCAAAAATAACAGGACCTTTTGTAAAATTGCTTTCAGTATCTACTAATCTTTTGATAAGGATTACAGGGATGAATAGTAATAAATTAGAAGAAAAAGTTTCAGTAGAAGAGATTAGGTCCTTGGTAGAAATAGG